>OLQV01000316.1_pt1 | contig 48711 bp, 52 predicted proteins | sample 1672371 | NCBI WGS metagenome assembly OLQV01 (sample SAMEA3136676, study PRJEB25190) | human gut metagenome
TTTATTATACTATATTTTTATATAGCATTCAAATGTATAAGCTATAAATAATATGCTGAATTTACGATAGAATAATTCGCAAAAAAAATTAAAAAAATTTTAAAAAAAATAACACATCCCAGAAAAAATCCTGCATATTATATTTGTCGACAGAGATGCAAGCCTGCTTCGGCCGGGCGGGGACTGCGTCTTGCATGCAAAAAAACATAAAATAACGATGGATATTCTGAGGAAAGATGTGAAGAGCATCTGAATGGGGAAACCTGGCTGCTTGCAGCCACCCGACAAAGGGGAGGATATTCTTCGAAAAAACATGACAGATTTGGCGGGCTTGGCGGCTCGCCGGCAATATTTGGCTGGACGGTACACAAAGTGAGATGTAAGCTTATGTACACGATTAAAACAGCCTGAAAAACCAATGAAAAGAAAAGCAGCATGCCGGTTTAGTCCGGGGAATCATGCTGCTTTTTTTGCTGCGCCCGAAATTTGCATATTATATATGCAAAAAAAAGAAAGAACAAAGGAGGGCGTCAAAAATGATGAATGAATACGTTTCTGAAATGGTCGCACGGGAAGATAAGAGTACAGCTGAACATTCCGGAAGAGTGGCGAAAATCGCAGACATCCTTGGAAGAGCTTTGAGTCTCAGCGAATCGGAGCTTCTGACATTGGACGAGGCAGCAAAGCTTCACGATGTCGGAAAAATCAAAGTGGATATCAAGATTCTGCAAAAGCCGTCGAGACTGACGGATGAAGAGTTTGCTGAAATCAAGAAGCATACTGTATATGGCTTCGCGCTGATTAGTCCTAAGGATGAAATGATTGCCAGTCTGATATTGTCACATCATGAAAGATGGGATGGCAGTGGATACCCAAATGGTCTTTCCGGATGTAATATCCCGTATCTTTCAAGGGTAATTGCAGTCGCTGATTCCATTGATGCAATGATGTCGGACAGGTGTTATCGGAAGGCTCTGTCGTGGAGCCAATGTCTTGATGAACTTGATAAAAACCGGAACAAAATGTACGACTCGAAAGTCGTGGATGCGGCATTTGCATGCCAGGCCATGATATTCAATGTTCTTCGTGCAGACTAGAAGCAGGCGAAAGCCTGCTTTTTCTTTTTCAGGTCAGATTTGTCATATTGTATATATAAAAAAAATAAGGAGGTAAAAAGCTATGTCCAGAGCAGATATTTTTAAGAGAAAAGAACGTGAAGTAACAGCTGATTCCATCGTTAAAGACAGTGTTAATGCCGCCGATGCACTTAATAACATATATGGCAAAGGAAGGTCAAATAAGACTGTAAGCGAAAACAGAACACAAAAAGAATTTGAAAAAACAGACGAAGCTTTACGTGATGTTGAAACCGCAAAACAACAGAAGGGCGGAGAAGAGCCTGAAGAGCAGGTAAGAGAAATACCACGATATGAAAACCGTGAAGTAAGACACCGCACTTCTAATGACAGGGCAAATGAAAGAGAGGCAGAAAGACGCAGAGACATTGAACGCCGCAGGGCTGAGGCTGCACGCCGGGCTTTAGAGCGTGACAGAATACGCAAAGAAGAGAGACTGCGTGAAGAAAAGCTTGCAGACAGAAGAGAAGACGCAATGATTCACGATATGACGGAGCAGGTCCTAGGTCAGACCTACAAAGTGCCTGGAACGAACATTAGTTATGACGATGCTGCTATTATGGCAAGAAATAATATCAGAGATTCAGCAGAACTTACCGGCATCTCACTTGAAGATGACGGATTCGCAAATTCTGTTGAAGAAGTCCAGGCTATGATGAAAGGTTATGTGTTTAATGGTGTTCCTGACGTTGAGGAGGTCTATACAATGACAAAAGATAAGGATGCGGACGTTATCGCACAGGCATATGTGAATGTCGCGAAAGAATGCAATAATGGCGATATGCAGCGCCTTACAAAAATTGATGAAAGATTTGAATTCGACCATCCAGCTTTTGAACGTGCTTTTGACAGTATCAGGTCAAGGGATGTTGAAGCAGACAGAGTGCTTGACTTTGTTGATATGCAGATGGGAAGAGAAAGAGAGTAAGAACGACAGACAGGACATATGTTCTGCCTGTTTTTTTGTACAAATTTTTTATACTCGTTTGGACACGACCAGTTTTTCTAATCGATACGCTGTAAAGCGCCTGCACCAATAATGCGGCCTGCATCATCGCGACGGAGGTCAGCCGGGACAAGAACGTCAGTTCTGTCCGTTACCACCTGCGCCACGGACATGGATGTAATGAAAATTACGCCATCCTGCGGGTCTGGCAAATCGATTACATCGGAATCCAGTTCAAATACCGTATTTATGACTGGAATGGCGCCAATATGGCCAATCTGCTCAACGTGGGAATCCACACGAGCGACAACGCCGCTTGCCGGGATTATGAGAATCTTCCCATCCGGCAGGATGAAGTTGACATCATTCGGTGTTAAATTTTTCAGTATTACATTTTTAAATGTATTCATATTAATTTCTTCCTTTCTTGTTAAAAAAATAGCTTTATTATCGTCTAATATGGAAGAAAACGATTTCGGTAAAAATCGATAAAATCTCTTATACTCCTCGATACTTTTTGCCAATTTTCAGCCGGCAAAATCCCGTACGCACAAAAGCACAAAAATGTTATTTTTCTTAAATTATTTTTCATATTAAATATAGCAACAAGTTCAGAAGCGAATTCTCGTATGTCCAGCTGAGCATGTTAGAAAAAAATAAACAAAAAATACACAATATAAGGAGATACAAAAATATGAAAAAAAATCTTTTACCAAAAATGTGGATGACAGCACTTATGGCTGCTACCGCATTCGCAGGAGTAGGAACTCCAGTTCTTGCCGCAGCAGGAACAAATTATGGCGCTACAATTGAAGGAACAAAAACAACTACATTTGATAAATTCCTGGTAATGGACAAACAGGCAAATGTACCGAACGCAACATTTACATATGCAGTAACCGCAGGCAATGCAAAAGCTTACGATGTTGCCGGAAAGAAATTCCAGGTTCTCGCTGGTGTTGATTCAGACAAAATCACAATGGCTGGTGTCGGTGGAACAGCTGAAGCAGCTGCAGCAGCTAATACTATCGTGTTTAGACAGGGAGACGGCTCCGATGGAGCACATGAAGGAAAAGACCAGTATGTAAAAGACCTTGATACAACAAAACAGAAATATGCTATGAAAACTGCTACACTTGACTTCTCAGCGGTACAGTTCACAGAGCCGGGTGTTTACCGTTATATTATCACAGAGTCTGGCACTAATCAGGGTATTACAAACGACGCTGACCTTACACGAGTTCTTGATGTATACGTAAATGATGCTTCCGCAGAAGTTGATGGCGCATTTACAAAGAAACTGACAATCGCAGGATATGTTCTTCATTCTAATGAAAACGACGAGCCAGATGTTGCAGCAGGCGCAGATTTCGGTTCTACAGGCGCTTATGTAGCAACAAAATCCCAGGGCTTTACAAACAGCTATGATACATCTGACCTGACACTGAGAAAACAGGTTACAGGTAATCAGGCTTCCCGTGATAAATACTTCGAGTTCACTCTGAATATTGATAAGGCTCAGCCGAATACAAAATACGACGTTGTTATTGATGACGCAGACGCTACATCCAAAGCAAATGCAGCTACAATTAGTGCAAATGCTGGACAGGCAAACGTTACATCTATTACAACAGACGGCGCTGGAAAAGCAACACAGAAATTCTATCTGCAGCATGGCCAGCAGATTACAGTCCAGGGTCTTGCAAAAGATACAACATATGCCGTAACAGAGAATACAGAAGATTACAAATCTACAGCAAACACAAAAGATGCACCGGTTGTTGATACAAAAGCAGATACAGAAGCAGCTCCGGTTGATGGAACAATCGTTTCTACTGACCTGACAACAGGTTTCTTAAATACACGTGATGGTGTTATCCCGACTGGTGTTATTATGGCGGTTGCTCCGTTCGCAGTCGTAACCATCCTTGGTGGTGCCGGTATTGTAACAATGGTAATGAAAAAGAATAAGAAGGAAGATAAATAATCTCTTCTAATTATTAAACATAAAACGCCGGCAAACACGCTGCCGGCTTGGCGGAATTCTAACGCTAGAAAGGACGGTGTCAGAAATTCGACAAAAAGAAACTGAAATTCCTGATATTCAGGAAACCCGGCGGAAGAAATCTCCCGCCGGCAAAAAAAGAAAAAAACGAGCAAAACAAAGCAGAAAAAAAGTTGTAAAACCAGTGACAGATAAGAAAAAAAAGAAACTTGGCCCGCTGGCGAAGCTTCTTATTAAAATAACTGTTCTGACGATAATCGTGGTTATTGTCCTGACATGGATTCTTGGTCTGCACCGGATGACAGGAAATAATATGTTTCCGTTTGTGAAAGACGGTGATTTGTGTATTGCCTATAAACTGGATGATTACACGACCGGAGACGTCGTGCTGTATCGTAATGATGAAGGCAAGATGAAACTTGGAAGGATTGTTGCAGTTGGCGGACAATCAGTTGACTTTCCGAAAGATGGCGGTTACACCGTTGACGGGTATCAACCTTCAGAGGAAATAACATATCAGACTTTCGGCGCTGACGGGGTTAAATATCCGATAGATGTCGGTGAGGACGAAGTTTTTATTATGAACGATTTTCGTTCTGATACAGATGACAGCCGCCAGTTTGGATGTGTCAAGAAATCAGATATTGACGGTAAACTTTTGTTCTTAATCAGGAGGAGAGGGTTTTGAAAGATTTTGGAAAAAAGATAATCAGGCTGATTGATGGCCTGATTGATAAATCAATCCTCCTGATATGTATTGTTTTGTTTCTGCTTGGCTCATATGGATTATATGACAGCTATATGGTATATCAACAGGCGACAGATAACAGTATCTTGAAATATAAGCCTGGATATGAAACCGATGATGAGACAGATAAAAAAATCACCGGAAATATGGTGGCATGGTTGACAATTGATGATACAAATATAGATTACCCGGTTATGCAGGGTGAAGACAATAATGAGTATCTGAACAAAGACCCGTTTGGCAATTATGCTCTGTCTGGAAGTATCTTCCTTGACCGCAGAAATAACCCTGAATTCAAAGATTACTATTCTTTAATTTATGGACACCATATGGAACACGGCATGATGTTTGGGGCAATTGATGAGTATTTAAATGAAGATTACTTTAATTCACATAGAACCGGCTCCCTCGTCGTAGGTAAAAAGACATATAAGATTCGCATATTTGCCGTTTTAGAGTGCGAAGCAACGGAAGAATCGATTTTTGCACCGACAGAGAATGACAACACTTTAAATTATATTAAGCAGCATGCGTTGTTTATAGACAATACCGCACTGCCAAAAGATAATGAAAAGCTGCTTGGCTTATCTACATGTAAATATCCTGATACCGTTGACAGGACTCTGATTTTTGGAGCGTTAGACGGCTGATATAAGGCGTAATGCCGTCAAATAATTGAATTTACGGCCTGTAATGGCTGATAGAAAAGCAGCGCCTTGTTTTTAACGGGGCGCATTTTTTTGTATAGGAGGAGAAAAATAATGAAAAAAAGAATATTACCGTTGATTGCCTTATGCCTAATGACCACTCCCGTTTATGCAGCTGGGACGATTGACGCAGTTATTCCGGTTTCCTGCACTGCTAAAAACAGTAATGAAGAGTTTAAGGTTTCAATAAAAGGAGACGATGGAAACCAGGCTTCTCCTGAAACTGTTTATATTAAAGATGGAGAGACTGAAAATGTCTCTGTCTCTTTTAGTACTCCCGGTACATATAAATACATTGTAACGCAGGAGACTGGAAGTGATAGCAATACAACATACGATAAAACCGTATATAACGCTGATGTGTATGTTACTGAAAATGACAGCGGTGTGATGAATGCAGAAACGATAGTATACAAAAATGGAAGCGATAATAAACTGCCGGAATGCAATTTTACAAATACGGTAAACATAACGTTAACACCTGCTGACGGGTCAAATTCGGATATTGGAGCCTCAGAAAAAAGCGGAAGTTCTTCCACGACAAGCGGAATTAATACTGGCGTAATCACACATGAAGCTTTTTATGCTATGGCCGGATTATTTGGAATCACCGTAATGCTTATAACTGCTAAAAAAAGGAGGAAGAATTGAAAGCAGTAAAAAAAGGCCTGCAATTAAATTGCAGGTCTTTTTCTAGTTATCGTCATCATCCCAATCCTCGTCAAATATTGATATCACGTTGCTTTCAATTGGCGGAAGCTCGCTCGGGTCTGGAATTTCTGGTTCTACTACATAATCAAATTCAGGGAATACTATATTGTCAGGCTCGTCTATGTCGCCGAAGTCAATGTCGGAGCAAATCTCAGGTAATTCTATCTCTGGTGTATTGATGCCTGAAATATCTGGTTCTGACTCGCTTGACGATTTGGAGTTGGCCGGCTCTAAAATTTCTGGCATTTCGGCGTCTTTTACAGCTTCTGTGTTTTCGGCGCTTTCGGTGCTTGTTGTTATCTCTGAAACTTTGATGGCATCTGCATTTTCTATACTTTCAGTATCTGCTGTGCTTTCTGTGTTTATTTGTGCTTCAGCGGCTTCTGTAGATTCAGTATCGCTTATATTATTTGTACTATCTAAAGGTTCTGAGTTATCTGAAATTTCTGGAGCTTCTGAATTCGCTGTTGCCGCTGTAACCGCTGTGGCAATTTTTTCGGTTTCGCTTTCGTTCTTGTCTGACTCTTTGCTGTCTGTTTCTTTTTCGGGTAATGTCGCCGATATGGCTGAAACATCTTCCGGTATATAATCTGATTGTTGGTTTGTAGCATTGTCATTGTTGTCAGGCTCTTTTTTGTCTGCCGTCTCTTTGGGCGCTGTTGCCGGCGTGGCTGTAATGTCTTCTGATATAGAAACTGCCTGTAAATTTCCGGCATTAGAAGCATCGTCAGGTTCAGCTTGCTCTATGCTGCCGAAATCTGGCTCAATATCCGGTGCTTCCCCGAAGTCAGGCTCCGGCTCTGGCATGTCTGGCTCTGCGAAAGATTCCATATCCGGGAAATCTGATGGCGGTTCAGGCATGACTGGCTCGCTGTTCTGGCTGCCTGTATGTTCTGGCTGAGTATTTTCGCTAATATTTTCGCTGATGACTTGTTTTGCACGGTTTTTCTTTTTCTTCCGTCTTGATTTTCTCCGGGAGGTTTCACCCGGCTGTGATGCTGTGCCATCAGTGGGTGCTGCTGTATCCGCGGTAGGAGATGAAGACGAGACGCTTTCTGCGGTGTTTGATTCTGGTGCATTAACATTTGAAGAAACTCTATTTTCGGCAGGTTTATCAGATAGCTCTTGATTTTTCTGCTCCTTTTCGGATACCTCTTCCTGAACTGCCTGCTGCTCCGGTTTGGCTTCGCTTGCAGCGTCTTGTGGCTTGGTATTGTTGTCACTGACAGATTGACTTTGCGGGTTTCTTCTGTCCTTCTTTTGCTGCTTTTTCCTTTTCTGCTGTGTCGGTGCGGTTTCAGCTTGCGGTGCCGGATGCTCTGGCTGAGATTCCGGTAATGTTTCCTGCGCCGGTTCTTTTATGGTCTCTTGCGGCGCTTCTACTTTTAGTTCTTCTTTTTGTGGTCTCTTTTTTCTTTCCGGTCGCTTGCTGATTTTTAATTTTGGCTCGCTGAAGACGTCTTCTTCTGCTTCCGGCAAATCCTCGTATAACGGTTCTCCTAACGGTTCGTTTAAGTCTATATCTGGAAGCTCGTCTGCCTGCGTGCCGATATCTGGCATTGTGTCTGCTGCCGGTTCAGGAGCTTTGTTTTCTTCCTGTGCGATTTCATGCAGCATATTTTGTATATTGTTTGATTCAGAGCCGCGTTTCGGCTTCCTTTTTGGCCTTTTACTTACCACAGGTTTTGAAATAACTGGCTTTTCGTTGATTGACGTTTCAAATGAATTATATCCTGAATCATAATCGTCGTCATCGTCTTTTTCAATATGTAGTTGCGGCTGTTGCTGAGGCTGTTGGACTGGTTGCGGCTTTTGCTGTTGAACTGGTGCTTCTGCAGGCTGCGGCTGTTCTTTTGGCTCTTCCGGCTGTTTGTCCTGCTGGATATCTGCCGGTTGTGGCTCTGGCTGTGGCGTTTCAATTTCCGGTTGTGTTCCCGCCAATGATGTAAGGTCTATTTTTCCAAAATAACGTTTTACTGCCGCTTCACGGTTCTGTGGAAAGTCACGCATAAAATCGTCATCCATGTTATCAAAATCAGGAAATCCGTCATTTTCATCTGGTGATTTATCGTCACTGTCTTCACTGTCGCTGTCACTGTCATTACCGTCTGGTATGTCTCCGTTTGTGAGATTGGCGGCAAACAGTTCAGCAGATGTCCTGCTTAGTTCTTCCTCCTTTTGGGCCAGTTTGGATTCAAGGTCTTTAATTTTTGAATCCATTGTTTTCATTTTGTCTTCACGTATGAAAAAGTCATGGACGTTTCTTTTCATTGTATTCTTGAACACAGAAAACATTGAAGACGGCTTCGATGCGTCCTGTAGTTCTTTCTTTAATTTTTCTATTTCTTCACGCTGTTGTTTTAATAATTGGTCTTTATCTGACATTTTGTCACCTTCTTTTTTTCTTTTTAATTTAATATGCAAAATGCACCCCGCTTTCTAACAATGTTTTGTTTCGGCATATTGAAAGAGTAAAAAGAATAAAGAAAGGTGGAAAACAATATGTTAAACAAGAAAGAAACTCATGAGGTATTTGGAAAAGTTTGGAAGGAATTTAATAAAGTCCGCAAGAATAACACCGATGACGGATGGTCAGAGTGTGTTAAGAATGTGGACGAACTGCACAGTAAGTATGATAACAAATTTTATGAAAAGATTATGCTTATTGTTATTAAAGAAGCAGACAGAGAGTCCAAACTTGACCAGAATACAGCCCGTACGGAATACAAAAAAGCTGGAAAGGCTTTTCAGGAGGCTTGGACGATGTTTGAACAGTTTGTTGACAATATTGATTCCTTTGAGACTGAGGGAATGAAATTACTTGCAGAATACAACAGACAGAATCCATGCCGGTTTGCTGCTGAATTTGGAAGCGTGATTTATGAAGCTGTATGTGAGGAGACAAAAGCTTCTGGTTCATTTATGCATGCAGCTTATTCATTTTATGAAAAATATAAAGCCGGAATTGATGAAGCCAATGCAGGAAAGGCACTTGCTGAAGCAGAGCAAATCATAAATGCTCATCCGGAATATATGCTGCATATGATGAAAATGTATTCAGGTTTAGCAAAAGCGGCTTAAAGAAAGGAAGAAAGGAGTAAAAATATGAATAATGTTGAACAGGGTTCTCTTTTTGATGGCATTGATATGGAAAATATTCCTGAAAAGGGCGTGAAATACAACCAGGGCTGCAATGAGATGTATCGTCTTAATAAGATGGAAAGAAGTGCAAAGATTTTTACGGTATATAAAGAAAAAGACCTTGCCGGCTTTCATCTTAAAGGCTGCGACAGAAAAGAACCATTTTATGTAGTGTCCGGAAAGGTAACTGGTATTGAAATGGCTGGAGATAAAATCAATTTCACAATGCAGTCTTTGCGAAACGAAGAGGTGTTTCATTTTTCTGTCGGTGAGTCTGCCGAATTTTATGAAAAGGCATTGCATGTATGCAATAGTGACAACGTTACCGTGGTGATGAGTGGCGATGTGTGTACTGATATGAAATTTGGCCCGTTCTTCGGGGCTGTGTCATGGCAGTTTGTAAATAGCAATAATACTGCCGTAAAAGAATACAGCGTGAGAAAATAACATATTTTTCTGGCATCCAGCGGATTTTTCCGCTGGCCTTTTTTGTGTTCAGAAAAAAAATAAAAAAAATTCGTAAAAAACGATAAAAAAAATAAAAATCCAGCATATTAAATCTGAGAAAAAATTGAAGGCCTTTTTAGACCATGAAAAATAGATTAAAAAAAGGAGATAAAAATGTCAGAACTTAATAAGCTGAAGAAACAGGCAGATAAGGTATACGCAAAGATGGAAAATATGCAGCGGCTGTCAGACAGCGAGCTGAAAGCAAAAACAGATGAATTTAAGATGAGACTTGCAAACGGAGAAACTCTTGAGCAGATTTTGCCGGATGCATATGCAGCAGTAGGAGAAGCGGCCTACAGAACGATTGGCTTAAGACCGTATAAAGTGCAGATTATGGGCGCGATTGTGCTGAATGAAGGGAAAATTGCAGAGCACAAAACCGGAGAAGGCAAGAGTTGTTCTTTAGACACTCCAATTCCTACCCCTGAAGGCTGGAAAACAGCGGGAGATATCAAAGTTGGAGATGTAATGTTTGGACGAGATGGAAATCCTACTAAGGTTCTTGGCGTATATCCTCAGGGTAAAAAACAGATTTATGAAGTACACCTTTCTGATGGACGTATGGTAGAAGTAGCAGATGAACATTTATGGAGTGTTTACTGCAGCGGCCGAAAGAATATTCAGGTTGTAAATACTGCTGATATGTATAATAGGGGGCTAAAAGATGGAAGAACATATAGATTCAGACTGCCGATGAATAGTGCTGTAAAATATCCAGAAGCACTCCTTCCAATAGACCCGTATGTGCTTGGAGCTTTTCTTGGTAATGGCTGTAAAGATGCCCAGCATACACTCAGCCTGTCAAGTGGAAACGAATTTGTACCAAATGAAATCGCTAGAATTATTGGAGGCGAAACACGGAAAAGAAAAAGTGCTCATACCTGGTATTTTTATAAAAAAGAAGATGACTCGAGATTTTTAAGTAAAGATTTTGATGAAGAGTATGACTTATTACTGACACAGACAAGATGCGGCGATAAGTACATCCCGGACATTTACAAAACTGCATCTATTGAACAGCGATGGGCTCTGCTTCAGGGATTGTTTGATACAGATGGATGTATTGAAGATAAAGACCGCTTCCATCTTACATATTCAACAACTTCCGAAAAGCTGAGAGACGATATCTGCGAAGTTATCTATTCCCTTGGTATGTCATGCTCCTGGTGGCTGTCAAGAAAGGCCGGCGTCAGAACAGCAAAAGCTGACCAGTATACAATCAATGTAAATGTTGATAATGATATGAAGAAGCATTTCTTCCGTTATCCGTTCAAGCTTGACAGAGCTATGCTGGCAGATGCGGCTGGTAATAAACGTAAACATTATGACAGAATAGCAATCAAAGATATCGTTAAAAAAGAAGAAGAAACAGAAATGGTATGCTTTACGGTTGATAATGATGAACATCTGTTCCTCTGTGGAAATTATATTGTAACTCATAACACTTTGATTGCCGCTATGCCTGCATACCTTAATGCACTTGAAGGAAAAGGCGTTCATGTCGTAACCGTTAACGACTATCTGGCAGAACGTGATGCAGAAGACATTGGACGAATCCATCGTTTCATGGGACTTTCCGTTGGATGTATTTTAAAGACAACATCACCGGAAGAAAAGAAAAAAGAATATGCAAAAGATATTACATATATCACAAATACAGAGCTCGGATTTGACTATCTGAGGGATAATATGGCTCAGCGCCTGGAAGATAAGATGCAGCGCGGATTTAATTACTGTATCATTGATGAGGTTGACTCCGTGCTTATTGATGAGGCGAGAACGCCGCTTATTATCTCTGGAGTCAGTGGAAAATCAACAAAACTGTATACCGCATGCAACGAGCTTGCGAAAAAGCTTGAAAAAGGTGAGACACAGGAGCTTACAAAAGTAGACCTGCTTGCCGGTGAAAGGGCAACAGAAACCGGTGATTATACCGTTGATGAGGAACACAGGATTGTAACCCTGACACTTCAGGGCATTAAGAAATGTGAAGAGTATTTTGGTATTGACAATCTCTCTGACAGAAAATATACAGAGCTGTATCACAACATTCTTGCAGCGCTGAGAGCACATAACCTTATGAAGAGAGATAAAGATTACGTTGTAAAGAATGGGGAAGTACTAATCGTTGACTCATCAACAGGACGAATCCAACCGGGGCGCCGTTATTCAGATGGACTCCATCAGGCTCTTGAAGCCAAAGAGGGCGTTGAGGTGCAGGAGGAAACATCCACATATGCAACTGTCACATATCAGAACTTCTTTAATAAATATAAGAAGAAATGCGGTATGACCGGTACTGCGTCAACCGAAAGAAAAGAGTTTAAGGATATTTATCATATGTCCGTTGTAAAGATTCCGACAAACAGACCGGTACAGAGGGAAGACCTCCCTGACCGTATGTTTCTGACAAGGGAAGCAAAATTCAAAGCAGTTGTTGATGAAATCAAGAAGGCACATGCAACAGGACAGCCAATTCTGGTAGGTACATCTACAATCCAGGATTCAGAAATCCTTGATAAGATGCTGAAAGATGAAGGCCTGCCGCATACCGTCTTAAATGCAAAACTGATTGAGAAAGAAGCAGAAATCATCGCAAAAGCCGGAACAAAAGGCTCTATCACTATTGCGACAAATATGGCCGGACGAGGCACAGACATTAAGCTTGATGATGAAGCGCGTGCAGCAGGCGGCCTTAAGGTAATCGGAACACAGCGTCATGAATCAAGAAGAATTGATAACCAGCTGAAAGGACGTTCTGGAAGACAGGGCGACCCTGGAGAGTCTGTATTCTTTCTTTCTCTGGATGATGAAGTGCTGAGACTTTACGGTTCTGAAAAGATGAAAAATGTTCTTTCTGCGACAGGTATGAAGAACGATGACAGCCTTGAGAACAACACCGTAAACAAATTTGTAAAAAAAGCCCAGACGGTTATTGAGGATAATAACTTCGGGGCACGAAAGAATGTACTTAAATTTGATAAGGTGAACAATGAGCAGCGAGAGCTGATTTATGCAGAGCGTGACGCAATTCTTGAAAAGGCTGATACACGTTCTACCATGATTAGCATGATTCAGGACTCTATCAATATGATTATCGATAAATATTGCGATAATAAAAAAGTGTCAGAGGCTGAGTATGAAGACATTAAAAAAGAGATTGAAGTTCTGGTCTTTGGTATCAAATCACCTGATTACACACCTGGAATGACCAAAAAAGACCTTTCAGAACTTTACATTGAAGCAGCTAAAAATAAATATTGTGACCGCGAAAGAGAATGGCCGGATATCAATATGTTCAGGGAATTTGAACGGCAAATTATTTTAAGATGCATTGATGTCAAATGGATGCAGCATATTAATGACCTGGAAATCTTAAGACAGAATATTTCACTTGTGGGATATGGCCAGAAAGACCCGGCAGTCGTATATAAACTGAAGGCATTTGATATGTTCAGTAAAATGTCTGATGAGATTAAGAACGATGCCGTATATACATTGTTTTCTTCAAGACTGAAGGGGGCAGTGGCACCAAAGCGTGACAGCGCGGCTTAAAGCGAAAGGCCCGGAAACCCCGGGCCTTTCTTTTTTCGCAAAAAAATGCTATACTGTTTGAAATTTTGCATAATATAGGAAAATAACAAAAAAAGGAGAAAAAATATGCATAAAAATATTTTCCAGAACAAGATAGGTAAGGCTTTTGCGGTTGTTGCGGTCGCCGTAATGATATTGTCCGGAAATGGAATGACGTGGATGGCAGCAGATGCTTATGCGGCGGTAGATTTGGCACAGATTCCGGAGTATACCGGAAGCCCTTATACTGTAATCAACGATAACGAGCCGGAATTTGAGGCAGATGACTTTTCTACGGAAGCGTTTGAGAATTACAGCAAGCTTGATGACCTTGGAAGATGCGGTGTGGCTTACGCCAATATATGTCAGGAGATTATGCCGACTGAGAAGCGCGGCGCGATTGGTATGGTTAAACCGTCCGGATGGCATACCGTTAAGTATCCAGAGCTGATTAAGGATAGATATTTGTACAACCGATGTCATCTCATTGGGTTCCAGCTCGCCGGTGAAAACGCGAATACAAAAAACCTGATAACAGGGACGAGATATCTTAATGTTGACGGTATGCTTCCGTTTGAAGATGAGGTTGCTGATTACGTCAAAGAAACAGATAATCATGTATTGTATCGTGTAACACCGGTTTTTGATGGCGATAATCTAGTTGCTTCCGGCGTGCAGATGGAAGCCGAGTCTGTGGAAGATGATGGTGCCGGGGTTAAATTCAATGTATTTTGCTATAACATCCAGCCTGGAATCGGTATTGATTATGCGACAGGCGATAGTTGGGTTGATGATGGAAATGCGGTAGTAGAAAATACTGACACAGACAGTGCAGAACAGACGGAATTTGTAATCAATACAAACACCGGAAAATTCCACAAACCTGATTGCAAAAGCGTTAAAAAAATGAAAGCAAAAAACAAAGAAGAATTTAACGGCAGCAGAGATGAATTGATTGCGGAGGGGTATGAACCTTGCGGCAGCTGTAGGCCGTAACCAGAAAGAAAAAATAAAAAAAAGGAAAAGAAGACGGAAAAAAGCAGGAGCGATGCCTTTAGGCATCGCTCCTGCTCCGTCGTTTTGGTTCGGTGCTTAATATATAAAAAATTAAAAATAAAAAAATACTAGCGCTAATAGGCTAGCATTTTTCTACCGTAGCATCCAGTTAAACGCAGAACTGCGAAATTTTGTTCTATCGCTGCATTTGGAAAGAGACAATTTACTGCTTTGTTGATGTGAAACGAGCGAAGACTGGCTGCAGGCTTTAATAATTTGGTTTTTTCGTAATGCTTCTAATCGTGTCATTCATATAGAACCTCCTTTTTCTTTAATATGCAAAATAATTTTCGTATACCGTTTTTTTTCAGCATATTGTATATGAAAGAAATTGTAAAAAACACACACAAAGAGAGGAGAAAAGATAATGGCTAAAAAATTAAGCAAGAAAGAACTTCAGAAGCTGGAGATTCAGATGGGGATTTCCAAAGTCCAGCATGACCGCCCGCCGGTTGGAAGACCGACCGTGTTCTATGGCAAGACTAATAAACAGAAACGGAGAGAAGGTAAGATGGCGGCGAAGGAGTGGTAAAGTGATATCTTGTAAATATTATTTGAGTGTAGTAATATATAATTATAGAAATGAGGGAATAATGTGAATAAAGAAAACATTACGGAAAAACACATCCAGGATATGGAACGTATCAAAGAAATGCGTCTAATAGATGATATATTCATGAGCAAAGTGTTTGAGGATAGAGCTTGTGCTGAAGTTTTGCTTCGAGCTATACTTAAGAAGAATGACTTAAAAGTTAAAAATGTCAATGTACAATATGATATTAAAAATCTTCAAGGTCGTTCTGTTAGGTTAGATATTTTGGCAGAAGATGAAATTGGCAAAATATATGATATAGAAGTACAAAGGAGCAATACTGGAGCAGATGCAAAGCGAGCAAGATACAACAGTAGCCTATTAGACGCAAATATTACAGAACCAGGTGATACATATAAAAAACTGGCTGAAACGTATGTGATATTTATTACAGAAAGCGATGTTTTCAAAGCTGGCAAAGCAGTATATCACATAGATAGAGTCATAAGAGAAACTAAAAAAATATTCGAAGATGAAGCTCATATTATATATGTAAATTCGCAGAAACAGAACAATACGACCCTTGGTCGTATCATGCATGATTTTTACTGCAAAGATGCAAAAGATGTTAAAAACAAAACACTTAAAAACCGTATTAAATTTTTCAAAGAGGACAAAGAAGGGGTGACAATTATGGCAAATACAATTGATAAATTTAGATTAGAATGCGAGATTGCTGGAATGAAAAAACAATCTATTGAAACCGCAAGGAAAATGATAAAAGCTGGAAGGTTCTCTAACGCAGAAATTGCAGACTTTGCAAATTTGACAGAAGTTGACGTGGAATCGCTTAAAGAAGACAAAAATCTTAAAATAGCCCAAAACTAAAAAAGATAAGAAGCTGCCTCCCGCAGCTTCTTTTGTTTTGCAAAAAACCAAAAAAGACATCGCTCCCGCGATGTCTTAGGCTTCTTTAATCTGAGCCATTTCCATATCCGCTGCATGGCGGTATGTATCCAGCATGTCAAGCACGTCAGGTGTTAACTCTATCACCTGCTTGTACTGTGCCAGGTGTTCAAGGCTTGCCCAGCAGTCCATGATAGATGTCCTCAACTGGAATTCAACTTTCATTTCTGGAAAATCCGGGTCTCCGGATGTAAACCCCATAATAACGTGAAGACTTCGGTATCCGCTTTCTTTAGGATGTTTGATATAGTCCTTCACATGGACAATCCGGCAGCTTGTCTCATCATCAACTGATTTGATGCGTTTAAGATTTTCATAAATCGCATACACATCAGCGACAGATTCAACGATAATCCTAACACCAATTGCATCAGACTCAACTGCAAGAGCTGAGTGATGGTTGACCGGCAGGTTGTCGTTCTGAATCTTCTTAGTCATACTTTCCGGAGTCTTAATCCTGGACACAATGTGTGCTGCAGATTTTATTCCTGAAAATGTTGACATTAAGCTTGCCAGGCTGACAGCTTTACTTTTTACAGTTTCCATATGGCTCAGATGTTTGCCATAAAATTCGTTGTTTGTATTCATTTTTTCTCTCCTATCGTAAAACATAATATTGCAATATTAATATGCAGAATAATTTAAAAAACAGAACACTTTTTGCAAAATAAAAAATTCTGCATATTGGAAATATAAAAAAATAAGCCAAAAACAGGCTGTAAAAGAGGAGAGAAATATATGAGTTATAAATTAGACATACAGGATGATTTGATGAGCATCCAAGGATTATACGGAACGTATGAAGCATCAAATAATGAAAAAGGAGGTTTTATGATATCTGTTGTGTTAGGGTCATACGTGTATGAACTTGATGCCGAGGGAGAAGACTATATTGTAGAGAACGGTCAGGAATGGGCAGTGCCGGCAAAGAATCTGACTGAGCTTAATGAATTCATCAGAATGTGTGAAGATGAAAAGCTGTGGAATTACATGAGCGGCCCGGTGTTCAGGATGAAGCCAGATACAGAAAACGGCATTATGTACATCAAAGGACAGACAAAGAACTTTGTGATTGGAGAGCACGAAAAGAAATTATACGTTGATGAAGTGCAGTCTTCAAAAACACATCACTACGTTGAAGATTTGTTTGATGCGGCAAAGAAGATGACGACAGAAGATAAGTGGTGGAGCCGGAAGGGCGAAGAAACCGTTGATATCGTAAGAAATATGAGATGCGCGATTATGGTAACTTCAGGCGGCAATCTGCAAATTGAATACAGAAATAAGAGTCTGCTGATAGGCCAGAAAGATGATGGAACATATTGGGTTAACATGATTGGCGGGCAGGAAAAACATATCTTTTATAAAGATTCATTTAAAGAAGTAATCGCACTGCTTGCAGCATAAAAAAAGAGCCAGGAAAAATTTCCTGGCTCTTTGACTTTCTTAGTGCTTATTTTCTTTGTCGTCAAATGACAGCCCAAACCACATATGGCTGATTGCTTGCAGTACGACAATTGTGGTTGCTGCGATTAAACATACAACCTCTTCAATTGGTGGTGCTGTTGCGATATGCGCGATTGTTAATCCTACCAGTAATACTGCTGAAAACAGTATCGGCAGAGAAAGTAACCCTAAAATTTTTGCTTTTGTCATTATAAATTCCTCCTGTTTCTTTGTTAGTTTTTACTTATTTAATATGCTTAAAAATTTTTTTCGCAAAAATGATATGATTTGTGTTTTTTTTAGCATATTGAATATAGACAAAAATGAAAGGGGGAAAAGACTTTCAAAAAATGCAGAAAAAAAATAAATTTCCGCCAGGTTTTGCTGTTGCGGCAGTTGGTTTATCCGGCATACTGTTTATGACAGGATGCACAGGTGAGTATGACGTACTGGATAAAGTTGCTGACAGTACAACAGTTGGCGAAAGTATTACGGATAAAATAAACGATATGGTCAGTGACCAGTCCCAGAACGTTACATATATATGTAAGCGAATGAAGACATTATCGGGAGAGATTGAAATAGAAGAGGATGCCGAAAGGCCGGAGTATAATCCTGAAACATATGCTGATACCAGTAAAGCAGATATCAGTAAATTTAAAGCCAAAAAGGTTTCTGTCTCTGATGATGAGGTTGACGACTATATCAAATCATTGATGCGCGAAGCCCGTATATATGGAGATGAGACCGATGCCATTGATGAGGAATGTATTGCCCATGTGGCATACGTAAAAACTGATACTGATACAAAAGAAGAAATCCAAAATCTGTCAAATATGGAATGGAGTTTTGATTCGAGCTTCTTCCCGGAAGAAGTAAGCAAAAAACTTATCGGATGCAAAGTCGGAGACAACGTGAAAGTGAAGTGCTCTGGTTGTGAATACGATATTACTGTAAATGACATTAACTCCGTAAACATAACAAATATGACAGTATTTACACTGACAAGCGGACAATACATGAATGCGTCAAATTACAGAACATTTATCAAAAACTACCTGTACAACCAGAAGGTGTTGAGTACAAATGAAGATTCCATTGATAAGCTTTGCAAATCGGTTTCCGTAACCGGATATCCTGAAGATGTCTTGTCATACGACATTCAGCAGAAATTCATGTATTACTATCAGCTGACCGGAGCCAGCAGCCCGGATGATAAAACTTTTAAATCTTACATCAAGGAGAATTTTGGATGTAAGACCACAAAAGAATTTACAACAAAGATTCAAAAAGAAGTAGAACAGAGCCTTGATGATGAAATAAAGATTCTGGCTCTTGCGAAAAAGTACAATTTATGGCTGGATGACGACAAACTGGCAGCAGAAGTTATGCAGAATACTACAGAATATTCCAGCGCAGAGGACTATTATGCGGCATGTTCAAAATCATATGCCAGATATTTTATATCAAAATTAAATCTTGCAAAGGAAATTCAGAAAAATGAAGAACGAATTGAGGGCGCCGGATAAGCCATATTATCCTAAAAACACATTAAGGACATTGCGAAAAACGGGTGTCCTAATTGATGAGCTTGAAGCAAGACGTGAGCATGAAGAACAGTTTAAACTCACGCCTTATGAAAAAGCAATGCATGACCAGCTAAGCGAGACCTTCAAAGTATCGCGCCCGGCAGAGGGAATAAAAAGCGCCCTTGAAGATGAGAGGGAGCTAAAATCAATCAGAAAAGAATATGTTACAGCAGCAAAGATACAGCGAGACAGGACGGAGCTGAAAGAGAACGCAGACAATGACAGCCTTGGAATGGTACTCATTGCGGCAGGAACTCCGATGGTGCTTGTGGGTGTTACACTGCTTGAAACATTTATGACTGCCGGAATTGGTGTTATCGCAGCAGGTGCGGCGATGTATATGCCAATGTTTATAAGAGAAATAACTAAAAAAAGGAAAGCGAGAAAAAAATTAAAAAACATAACAGAAAATGTTGACGATTTGTCAGAGACTATTGACCGGAAAATGGCTAATATAGATAAAATCTGTTCTATGTATGGAATCCCTGTCAATTGTACTGACCGCGAGCAGTATCTCAGTTCTTTGTTTGATGCGGCAACCACATATGACGCCCTGGAAAAAAAAGAAACTGATTATGAACTGCTCTGTCAGCTGAATAACAGTGATAAGATAAAAAATCAGATTACTGAAAATCTTAAAGCTATGTCAGGGCTGACGGTTGTAGACGAAAACAACTTTGAAGATGTTTTAGACAAGCTGGCTTCACAGTTAAAATAAAATAGAGAAAAGAGGAGATAAAAAAATGATTAATACAATCAAACAGGCATTGACAACGCGCGAAATCAGACGAAAGCTGGAGCTGATGGTGTTTGTCATCTTTATTACCCGAGTAATCTCAATGATTCCGGTTCCCGGAATAGATGCTTCCGTATTTAAACAGTGGATGGCAGTAAATTCCAATGATGCACTAAACTTGTTCTCAGCATTCACCGGAGGCTCATTTGAGAACTTCTCGATGTTTGCCCTTGGCATCACACCACTTATTACGGCGCAGATTGTAGTTCAGCTGCTCGGCAGCGTTATCACATCACTTGGAAAGCTCCAGAAAAGAGGCGAGCATGGCCAAAAAGTGACAAAAAGAATTACAAATATCGTTGGTATCGTCCTTGCAATCGTTCAGAGCTGCTGTATGGCAATCGGCTTTAACAAAGGAGGCTTAATCAACGGAAATGGCGTTGCATGTGTTATCTTAATCACAACATTTATGACAGCCGGAACAGGTATTATGATGTGGCTTGCACATATCCTTGATGAAAAATCAATCGGAAATGGTGTGTCAATCCTGCTGATGGCAAATATCTTGTCAAGAATGCCTGGACAGTTTGCATCACTTTTTAAATCACTTGCGAAGAATAAAAGTACTCCAATTGCAGCACTGTCAATTACAGCAGCTATACTGATTTTTGCAGCTATCATTATTGTAATCATTTATATGACAGAAGGATATCACCCGCTGCATGTACAGTATTCACAGAAGATGAGTCAGTCTGGCGAAGACGCAGAAACCGGTCTTATCCCGGTAAAAGTTGGTATTTCTGGTGTTATGCCGGTAATCTTTGCTTCCTCCCTTATGGCAATTCCACAGCTGATTGCAGCTATCGCCGGAAAGGGATATGGAAGCGGGCTCAGTAAAATTGTTTTAAATATGATGTCCCAGAAGAACTGGTTTGATAACGACAACCCGGTCTATGGCTTAGGGTTTCTGATTTACCTGGCACTGATTGTGTTCTTTGCATACTTCTACCTCCCGATTACATTCAATGCGGCAGAGGTATCTGATAACATCAGAAGAACCGGAGGTTTCGTTCCAGGAATAAGAGCGGGCGAGGATACAGAACAGTACATCCAGTATATCTCAAGAAGACTTACTTCAATCGGTGTTGTGATGCTGATTTGTGTGACCGTAATCCCGATTGTTATCTGCGGTGCACTTGGCCTTAATTCAACAATCGGCGGTACTTCACTGATTATCGTTATCGGTGTTATTACAGAAACAGTACAGCAGATTCAGCTTGAACTTGCAGGAAGAAATTACTGTGGTATCTTATGCAGAGATTAAGGAGGGATAGAAATGGAAATAACAAAAGCTAAGAACTTTGACACGAATGGTGTTGCAGAATTTGAAAGTGTTGACGAGGAGACGCATGAAGTAACACCTGATATGAAGTATATTAAATGGCCAAGCAAGAAAAAGGTCTTTTCTGAACTGGTCTCTGTCGCGGTGGCATCAATCATTATTGCAATGGTTATTGCAGCCGGTGACAGTATCGGTATGACGATTGTAAATTTTGTTTTGAAATTCTTCTGATGAAGAAAGTATTGCACCACGCGCGAAAGCGCGTGGTGCTTTTTTTGTTGCCATTTTTTGTTATTACGGCTGCTCCAGCATATTAATTTATGTCAAAGAAATACTAACTATAACAACAGAAAGGAACTGGTGATAATGGGAGAGAAACAACAGCCAAAATCTTGTATTTATCCAAAGCCTGAGCATTATAACGACCTGGCAGATAAGCCGATAACGAAAGATGGAATAATGGACAATGCCATTGAAATCATTTATATCTGTGCTTATAAAGCTGAAAGATTCGTCAACAAGCAATATGTGGGGGTGTCGGTTGAAAGCCGTGAAGACATCATCCAGTATGTAGCTGGCCAGATTAAGGATTTGATTGAAAACTATCTTGACAAAATTGACGAAAAAAGGGTTGATTTTTGGGCTTATATGAACAAAAGCATTCAGTATACCGCAAGCAGAGCTTATCAGACTGAAGTTAAAGATGGTGCGTCCGAATACATTCGGCACCGATACGACATGATGTCTAAATATCTCGATGAAGGGTTAACACTGGAAGAGATTGCAGAGAAGTGTAACTGCAGGGTGTCTACGGTAAGGAAAACCCTTAGGGATGGAAAGGCAATAAATGTGAGTATCGATGCAGAGGACGATATCGGGCATGCCATTCTTGATAAAGTAGGTAAAAATGATGTGTATAAGATTGAAGAGGAAAAGGAATCAATCGAAAACAACATCTTAATCCGAAAGGTTCTTAAAGGTATGACAAGGGAAGAAAAGTTCATTATAGAAACTTACCTTAATATCAAAAAGGACTGTGAAAAAGAGTGGAAAGACAGAACGTTTGCAGCTTGTAAGGAGTATGGCATTACTCATAAAAAAGTGAATGATGCAATCAGAAACTTTAAAAATGAGGCCAGAAAAATGCGCGATGGGTCTTCTGGATAATACGAGGTTTTGGCTTGTACAAAAACCTATAACAACAACATGAGCAGCGGGGAAAACCTGCTGTTTATTTTTTGCCTGATTTTGCATATTGAAAACAAATACAAAAACAGGAGAAAAAAATAATGAAAAATTTAAAAAAATCTGTTTTATGCATGCTGATGGCAGTTGTCATGGTAATGACTGTAACAGCTACAAGCGTCATTCCGGTTCAGGATGTGTATGCGGCATCTGTAAAGCTGAATAAAACTTCACTCAACCTGTACACGAGAACTATGGTTCGGCTTACTGTATTAAATACAGGAGCAAAAGCCAAATGGTCATCAAGCAAACCGAAAGTTGCAAGCGTGACAAGCGAAGGCTATGTCACTGCCCGTTCTGCAGGAAAAGCAAAGATTACCGCAGTTGTCGGTAAAAAGAAGCTGTACTGCAATGTTACCGTCAAGGTTAAACCTGGTGAAGAAGTAAAAATGGAGTTCAAAGACTGTAAGGTTCAGGTTGGAAAAACTACACGTCTCCGTCTGATGAACATTGTCGGTCTCGCTTCATGGAAAAGCAGTAATACAAAAATTGCTACTGTAGACGCAAATGGAAATGTAACCGGAAGAAAGGCCGGTTCTGCGACAATCACTGCTACATATCTCGGTAAAAAATATACCGCAAAAGTGACTGTTATATCCTGTACAACGTCTGGAACGTTAGTTATCAGAAGGAAAGCCCCTTTGGCTGACAGCGGCGTGCTGAATGCGTTTGATAAGCTTGGCTTTAAATATGCTTATGACCCGAATGTTACCGGGTTCACAGGCAAGTTTTCAGCAAAAGAGCATCGCATCATTGTAAGCCGTGAAGAAGATGATTGTATCTATCATGAACTTGGTCATTTTGTAGCATGGGCAGCTGGCAATGTTGACTGCCAGAAAGAATGGAAAGCGATTTATGACAAAGAGAAGAGCAAGGTTACATTCTTCAATAAGGGTTATGCGACACAGAATCCTCAGGAATATTTTGCCGATGCATATAAGGACTACGTCCTGCACCGTTCTTCATTATCTTCAACAAGACCTGAAACATATAAGTATGTCAAGGCTGCGGTCGCAAAAGTCAATGCAATGACAAGTGCTGACTTCGAGAGAATGCATAAATGGTATGATATCATCTGGAATAAATATGGTGCTTAAATTTCTTCAGCAGGCTTCGGCCTGCTTTTTTCGTTTTTGGAAAATTCAGCATATTAAATATGTAAATGTTAAAACCAAGAAAGGAGATTTTCAAATGAAGATTAAAGAAATCAAAACAAACGGAATTGGAACTGTTGAGTGTATTGTTATTGCTTTGGAAGAAAAGGCAAATAAAAATAACAGCAGCTTTATCAACATGACTATCAGTGATGGCGAAACTCAGGTTGTCGCCAAGGTATGGAACGCAGACCTTGAAACATTTAAGTTTAAAACAGGGCAGGCGGTTCTTGTGGAATTAAAAATGGAGGAGTATAAAGGACAGAAAAGTTATGTCGCCCGTGAAATTACTGCATCTTCTGCTGACCCGGCACTGTTTATTTGCGGCGCTCCGGTAAAATCAGAAGAGATGTATAACTTCCTCTATAAAACCGCTGGAAGGTGCGGCGTGTATGCGTCAACGGTCAAAAAGATTCTTGATGACAACAAAGACCATCTGATGTTCTGGGGTGCTGGCAAAGCAGTACATCACAATATCAGAGGCGGGCTTTTATATCATACATACCGTATGACAAAAACGGCGGCATATATCACCTCTGTATATAACAAAGAGCCGTCAATGCTGAAAGGCTGTCGTGACATCAATACAGAACTTCTTGTTGCCGGCTGTATCCTGCATGACATCGGAAAACTTTGGGAGCTTGATACAAATGAATTTGGTGCTTCAGATTATACCGTGAAGGGAAACCTGATGGGGCATTCATTTATTGGCGCCGAGCTTGCGGGCAAGACCGCCAGAGAGCTTGGTGTAGATGAGGAAAATGTGATGCTTCTGCAGCATGTAATCCTGTCTCATCATGGAAAATATGAATGGGGTGCTGTCACCCTTCCGGCAATCCCGGAGGCTATGATTCTGCATCATATTGATATGATTGATGCCGATATGTATCAGTTTGAATCACAGGCAGAGGCCTTAAAACCAGGTGAAGCGACAAGCAATCTGATTTTTGGCTTAGACCAGAAAGTTTATAGACCGACATGGAGGGTTCCGGTGGAAGAAAAGAAGTAAAGTGCTTATTAAGTTTTAGATTTTTGGATTTTATTTTTGTATTGCCCGCAGCGAATGCTGCGGGTTTTTTAGATTCTGCGTATTGAAAAAGACGCTGCCTGCAGGCGGCGGTGCTGGTAATGTGGTATGGGACAATTACTGCCGGTGTGGCAATAGCTGGCGGCTGCGGATGCCGTAAAGGTTGCCGGGAATAAAAAAGAAAAGGCAAAAAGAGCAGGAAAAGGATTTCCTGCTCTGTGTTTTTTTGTCTTGCAATTTCGATATTCAGTTTTTAGTTTGATTCTTTTTTGGAATCGATTTCGGATTTGATTTCTTTAACGTACGCTTCGTCCAGCTCAGTCTCTTTTGCAATTTCTTCGACTGATAAACCATGATTAAGTAATATGCCAATATACTTTAAATCTGATTCACGCCTAGTCTCTTCTAGCATTGAATACATCTTATCCACTCCTTTCGGGTTAAATTTGTAGTATCTTAATGCTTCAGCGAAAACTGGATTTTTAATGTCATCAGGGTTTGGGTTAGTCCAATCTCTGATAAACTGTCCAAGTTCTGAATTATCAGTTTCAGCTGCAAGGTTTACAATAATCTCCTCTTCCCCAGACTCAACAGTATTACCAGACATTAAGTCTACTTTTTTAATATGCTGAATCATTGGGTCTTTGGAATTAAAATCTTTCTCGGTTAAGACTATCATACACCTTTTTGGCATTTCTGAAAAGTCTTGACCAACTTGTAAACTGTCTGCATCAACCATAGAACCGTAATAGCGATTTCTGCAATAGATATTCTTTTGCCAGTAGCATTGTGGTTCTATAATATATATTTTATTTTCTTCGGGGCAGTATGCAATAAAGTCTATGACAATACTGCGTCCGCCATTCCAATTCCTTATAGAATGCTGTACTCTAATAAGCTCCAGATGAACTTTTGCTTTCTTCTTTTGCCCTTTGTTGATTGCGTTCTGAACAATATTAATGATTTCTTCCGCAACCTTTTTATTTTTTAAAACCATGCTGGACATTATGTCAGCATTTAATGACAATGTCATTAATTTTTCTTGAAAATCTTGAGGATATTTTCCTCCTTTCATGGATATTTTTTCTTTTTCCATTTGCTTTTTCGCTCCTCTTTTTATATATTTTTTTTGCAAAAAAAGGAGATAAACATAATATGATATGCAAGACAAACTATCATCGATGGACGGGGAAACCCCGTCCACGTCTGGTACACGCGAGCATAGCTCGCGGTATCATATTCAAATCTCCTTTCTTTATCTTTTTTGCATATTTAATATGATATTTTTGATGATTCTGAAAAACTAAACTATTTTGCATATTGTATTTAATAAATACAAAACGACAGGAGGCAAAAATATGTACAAAGGAAGAGAAAATTACGAAACCGTTAAACACCTGATGTCAGGCGAAGAATGTATTGTAACCGGATATGGCCAGTCCATGACTCCAATTCTGAAATCTGGGCAGTCCGTAAGATGTATTCCGGTGACTGAAAAAACAGCGCTGAAGAAAAACGATATAGTGCTGTGCAAGGTTGCAGGACATTTTTACCTGCATAAGATTTCCGCAATAAAGGGCGGAAAGACATTTCAGATTTCTAATAATCACGGGCATGTAAACGGATGGGTTGGAAAGAAGTGTATATACGGTTTGGTAGTTGAAAAATTTTGAGATTTTGTAGGGGCGAAGGCTCCTTTTTTTTGTGGTTTTTTAAATATTTTTTTGTTTTTTGTGGTTTTTATCGCGAAATTGTTTTTGCATATTAAAAGTGTTAATTAAATTAAAATTTTGTATGCCGGTTTACCGGCAAGAAAGGGTGGATAACATGAAAAAAATTACAAATAAGAAATACGAAGCAATCATTCAGGCAAAGAACATCATTTCACAGTTATGCGAGGATGGAGCAATGGATTACGTTGAGAGTGGTGTTGACGTTGTTCGTAATACCTGTCTGATGAAGGCTCCGGCCTTATTGAAGGAAGCTCTGTTAACAGTGCTGACATCCGGAACTATTAGCGATAATGGTTTTCAGATGCCTGCTACAGCGTGCTGCTGCGAAAATTTTTCAGTGACACGGAAGCAGATGAAGAGGCATTCCCTGAGCCTTCTGGTCTGCGACCCACTGGATAAAAGAGCAGACGAAGACGGGTATTTCACAATGCCAGTCTTCGGCAGAGTCTTCATAGAAAAATAATTTTTTGGCCTTCAGAGTATTCTGGAGGCTTTTTTATCACGATTTATTTTTTGCATACTATAAATAACAAAACTTATATCTGATAAAGAACGGAAAAAACATGGTTGAAATTTTCGTTCTATTCCCCTTGCAGCGAAAACTGGGGCGCTGATTTCTTTATAGATTAACTTCCTTTTTTCAGTTCTGTACATGGCAGAACGATAACATAATTTCCTCCTATTTAAAAAACAGACATCTTTGATGTCTGTTTTTTTTGTTCTAATTCTTTAAACTATTCTGAACCCTTTTAACATAAGCGGCGATATGCGGGGCTGTCTGCTCAAGACCGTCCGGGTCTTCCAAGCTTAACCTGAAAGCCTCTGCAAAATATTCTGCATTGTTGCATATATTCTCATCTTCCAAGTCGTATTTCTGCTGTAAGGCTGCTGCCTCCGATTCGTGAGATTGGGTGACTACATTAGAGTCAGAACGCACGGTAGCTGATACCTGGAAATCTACCGCATGCCCGAGCTCGTGGTAGATGGTATCTTTAAGGCTTACGGCGTCACATCTGAGATACATTTTCCTCTCATCAATTCCGCCTCCAGATTGTATGTATGTCAGGCCGTTGACAACCATTCCTTCATCCATGTCAGCAGTTGATTCACCTTCAAGATAAGCGGCGGGATTGTTGCACATACAGATTTCATAACTTTGTAAAATCTGGATGTATTGGTCATCAAGCGTATTAAAGATATCTGTGGCAAGTCCGATATACAGATTGCATGCGTCGGTTTCCCCGAAAATATTGAAGTTGTATTTTTGCGTTTTGCACAGATACCCGTTGTATACGTATCCGAGATTCGTGTAAGACCATTCATCTCCCTCATTTCCAAGTATGCTTATTGATTCGCCCTTTTTGTATGTCCCGACAATCGGGCTGTTCGCATCGGCTGCCTGATGGATGTTGAGGTCAGTAACCGTGTAACAGATACCCTCCGGCGGGTCTGGCTTTGTGTTGTAAGGCGATAGGTCTTCAACCGGTGCGGGCGTTTGTTCGGTTGTCTGTTCCGGTGTTGCCGGCTGCTCCTCAACTATCTGCTGCCCGGAGTCTGAAATCCTCAGGTCTGGCAGGTCTGCCGTTGCAAATGCCGGTATATTAGTTGCTAAGATTGCTGCTGTTAAGGCAGCAAGTGTAAGTATCTTTTTCATTTCTTTCCTCCTTTTGCTGCATATACAATATGCAAAAAATCCGCAAAAATTTGACAATTTTAAAAACGACTGTTAAATTAAAAGAAAAAGGAGGTAAGAATATGTGTCGTGCCGTTTCGTATAATGCAGATGCCTGCTGCAGAAAGCTATATTCATCTTACAGCTCCGTAAATACACCGAGAAGAGCAAAAATAAGCCTTAAAGAAAGCCATGTAATGATTCGCGCCCTGCAGGTAAAAATAGCAAGAAAAGAAGACAAAAAATATTCCCTTGATGAAAAGGTCGTGCCATTCATCGGGTTTGAGGAAGCGGAGTTTGTGAAATCTCTGAAAAGGTCAAAGATAGATAAAAAAATAGTTTTGGAGGCAAGAAAAAAAAGTACAAAAAATGAAGAGATAAAAAGGTTATGCTCTGCCTTGACAAAACTGCAGAATCAGCCTGATTGCAGTTATGAATTATGTACGGCATTGTATGATGCTCGGCTGATGATGGGGTCGCTGCAGAGAAGACTGAAAGATGATGAAGATAAAGATGAAGATATACCGTTTAATTAGGCGCCGGATTTTTCCGGCGTTATTTTTTTTGCAAAAAAAAGCGCGTTTCCGTCTTCTTAAAAATTCAGCATATTGTAAATACAGCAAAAGACACCAGGGCTTTTCGCCGATGGTGTCTTTTTTTTGCCAGTAAGTACAAAAAATCAAAAAGGAGATACAAAAATGCGAAATATTATGCAGCCGGATTTCCGGCATATTGAAAATGTAAACAAAGTTTCAAAAGAAACTACAAAAACAAGAAAGGAAAACAGGAGGTAACAATATGGATATTAGAACAGAAGAAAGATATGAAGACGATTTTAATCAGGGCAATTTATTCATCATGAAACGCTCAGGAGAGAGAGTCCCGTTTGATGAAAGCAAAATCGTGAGGGCTATTGAAAAGGCAAATGCCGAGGTGACAATCCCTCTTGAAAAGATGAGTGAAGAAAAGATTGAAGAGATTGCGGCGCAGATTAAACGTGACGCAGAAAATGCAGGCAGAGACTTGTCAGTTGAGGAAATCCAGGATAAGGTGGAAGACTCACTGATGATTGCCGGTTACTGCACATTGGCAAGGTTATATATCACTTACAGATATAAACACAACCTTGACAGAAAGAAATCAACACTTGATAAGAAGATTGAAAGCCTTATCAATGTGAAAGTTAACAAAGACGGCAGCGTAAGCGGCGGCAACGAGGAAGTCAACCAGGAAAACAGTAATAAGGACACAAAAGTACTTTCAGTACAGCGTGATTATATGGCTGGCGAGTGGTCAAGGGAGTATACAAACAGAAACCTGCTTCCGGAAGATGTGGTGAATGCACACCGAAATGGCCTTATTCATGTACATGATACGGATTATATGGCCCAGCCGGAGCATAACTGCTGTCTCATTAACCTTGAAGACATGCTGCAGAACGAAACCTGTATTTCTGGTACTAAGATTGAAAGGCCGAAGTCATTCATGACTGCTTCAACCGTTGCGAGCCAAATTATCGCTCAGGTTGCCAGCAGCCAGTATGGCGGTCAGACAATCAGCCTGGCACATCTCGCTCCGTTCGTTGATATATCAAGACAGAAGATTTTAAAGAGGCTGTCAAAAGAAATGTCCGATATTGGCATTGAAGTAACCGAAGAAAAATTAAAAGAACTCGCTGAAAAAGAAGTAAGAAAAGAAGTTGAGAATGGCTGCCAGACATTGCAGTATCAGCTTATCACTTTACAGACGACAAATGGACAGGCGCCTTTTGTGACTGTGTTCATGTATCTGAATGAGGCAAAGAATGAGAGGGAAAAAGAAGACCTGGCGCTTCTGATTGAGGTAATGTTTAAACAGAGAATGCTTGGTGTTAAGGATAGCAGTGGTTATTATATCACTCCGGCTTTCCCGAAACTGATTTACTGCCTGCAGGAAGATAATATCAGAGAAGATGGTAAATACTGGTATCTGACAGAGCTTGCAGCAAAATGCACTGCCAAAAGAATGGTTCCGGATTATATTTCTGAAAAGAAGATGCTGGAGCTTAAAGGGGATGTATACCCCAGTATGGGCTGCAGAAGCTTCCTTACCCCTGACAGATGTAGTGAAAAGGTTGGAAATATTGCTCATGCACTTAATTATGAAGAGGGTAAGCATAAATATTACGGCCGCTTCAATCAGGGCGTTGTGACAATCAATCTTGTTGATGTTGCATGCTCATCAGAAGGTGATGAGGATAAGTTCTGGGAGATTCTTGAAGAAAGGCTTAATTTATGCCATAAGGCTCTGAGAGCAAAACATGAAAGACTGCTTGGTACGCCGTCAGATGTGGCACCGATTCAGTGGCAGCACGGAGCACTTGCAAGGTTAAAACCTGGCGAAGTAATTGACCCGCTGCTGTTTAACGGATATTCAACAATTTCTCTTGGATATGCCGGCCTGGCTGAATGCGTGTATTTCATGAAACATGTATCTCATACTTCTGAAAACGGAAAAGAGTTTGGCTTGAAAGTTATGCAGGCACTGAATGATGCCTGTGGTAAATGGAAAGCAGAAGAAAATATTGATTATTCTGTGTATGGAACACCTAAGAGTTCAAGGGTGGCGCAGCAGTGATGCTGTGAAAAATTAAATCCGCTAAACGGGCTGATAAAAATAAGACTGTTCACCGCGTGGTTAAAGGCCAAATGTGAATTTATGCGAAAAGCATAAACGGCGTAAGCCGTAGACGAATCATATCGGTAAGGGATGCTAAATCCAGAAATGGACATCGCAAATCCCGTAGTAAGTAGCATCTACGGATACTTAAATCTCTAACGACTATCCAAAACTGGAATATGCGAGAAATACGGTATTCTGGTGAGTAGACTGAATTAACAGTAACGCATTTTTTAAATGTATGTACATCCTAACGGGTGGAAAGACGGATTGGCTTAATATTGGTAGCAGATATTAAGTTTAAAATATAGCCTAATCCCCTGTCTAAAAGACAACTGGTAGCAAATACAGTAAATATCGGGAAACCGAGGGTATCGATGTTGGAATCGACAACGTATAAATTTGCAAAATGTCTGCAGAATCGTTTTGGTAAAATCCCGGGCGTGACAGACAAGAATTATATTACAAATTCCTACCATATCAGAGTAACAGAAAATATCAATGCTTTTGACAAGCTGACAAAAGAAGCAGAGTTCCAGAAACTGTCTCCTGGCGGGGCAATCTCATATGTTGAGGTGCCTAATATGCAGGGAAACATTCCGGCAGTTCTTGCAATCATTAAACATATCTACAATACAATTCTTTATGCTGAGCTGAATACAAAATCAGACCAGTGCGAGGCTTGTGGATATAATGGAGAAATCCAAATTGTGAACAAAGACGGCAAATTGATTTGGCGCTGCCCGCAGTGCGGATGTACAGACCAGAATAAGATGCACGTTGCCAGAAGAACTTGTGGATATATTGGAACGCAGTATTGGAACCAGGGAAGAACTCAGGAAATCGCAGAGCGTGTATTGCATGTATCTGTTGACGAAGATGAATCTGAACAGAAACCAGTAAAAATATTGCCAAAATGTGTTGTTGCTTAAATCAAGTGGTGCAGGCTTACGCCTGCATCACTTTTGTATGCAGAAAAATCCTGCATATTAAAGATACAAAAAATCAAGAAAGGAAGAAAAATTATGAATTACGGTAAAATTATATATTGTGATACAGCAAACGGAATCGGCTGCAGAACTGTTCTTTTTGTTTCAGGTTGCACGCATCATTGCAAGGGATGCTTCAATGATATGGCCTGGCCATTTAACTATGGAAAAGAATACACAAAAGAGACAGAAAATAAGATTCTTGAGTCTTTAAAACCTGATTATATAAGAGGGCTGTCTATTCTTGGCGGTGAACCAATGGAGCCGGAAAACCAGGCGGAGGTTTGGAACCTGATAAAAAGAGTCAGAAAAGAATTACCAAAAAAAGATATCTGGGTGTATTCCGGGTATCTGTGGGAAGAGCTGACCGGAAAGGAAAAAGCGAGATGCAGACATGGAATGGCTGACAGAATCAGGCTGGATAATATTTTACAGAATATTGATGTTCTGGTTGATGGTGAGTTTCAGGAAGACAAAAAGAATATAATGCTTGAGTTTCGTGGAAGTGAAAACCAGAGAATAATTGATGTAAAGAAGACACTTGAAACCGGAGAAGTTGTATTGCTGGAAGTGTAAGATTGGCCGCGCGGAGAAATCCGGCAATGTCATTAAGTTAAGGGGGTTTGGCAACTTCGGTTGTCAAATTCCATTAATTTGAAAAACATTGACACGATTTTTTTCAAAGGAATTTCGTAACATTTGTTACGAATGAACCGAGAAGATACTAACACCCCATGCACCAAGCGCTCTTGTACAGGTGCTTGCTCTGCTTCAAGTGTTAGTGATACTTCGAGTACAAGTACAACTTATTAGGTTGTACAGCGACATCTCTTCGGAGATGATTTACAATCTGGTTTCCACCAGAGAAAGGAGCTTTATGAAACAAAAGAAACAAAAAGTAATGGTTTATATTCTTAATAAGAAAGGCAAACCACTTATGCCAACAACTCGTTGCGGGCATGTCAGAAAATTATTGGATAGCAAGAAAGCTGTTGTTGTTAACAGTAATCCCTTTACTATCAGACTGAAATATGATACACCAAACGGTGTCCAGGATGTATTTGCTGGTATTGACTCTGGCAGAGAAAATATTGGTTCTGGTGTATCCAATGAAGATGGTGATTGTCTGTATCTTGGAGAATTAAGAACATCCAACAAGTCAATCAAAATGAAGATGACTGAACGTGTTGGTTTTCGTAGAGAAAGACGCAAACACGACAGACAAAACAAACAACGTAAGGCAAGGAAAGACCATACTGAAATTCAAAATGGTAAGGATGATATCTGTAGAGCAACTATTTCTTGTAAATCAGTACAAATTTCTTATCCTACCGCAGAAGAATCTGTAACACATAAAATCATTCGCGGCAAAGAAGGCAAATTTGCTAATCGTCATCGTGATGAAGGCTGGATTACACCTTCTGCCAGACAGCTTGTTCAAATGCATATGAACGATTTAAAGTCTATGTGTAAAATTTTACCTATAAGTCATGTTACTCTTGAAAGAGTTGCCTTTGATTTTCAGAAGCTTGAAAATGAAAACATCAAAGTTTGGGAATATGGTAAAGGTAAACTTTATGGGTATGATTCACCTGAAGAATATATTCACGATGTCCAGAATGGTAAATGCCTTGTGTGCGGGAAACCACATATAGATTATTTACACCATATCATTCCACGCAGTAAAGGCGGTTCTGATAAAGTAAGTAATATTGCTGGTCTTTGTTATGATTGTCATTACGGGCCAATGGGTGTTCATAATTGCCAGAACACACAGGACAGATTGCCTGAATTAAAGAGTGAAGCAAATAAACAGTATAAGGTAAGTCTTCTTAATTCTGTTATGCCGGTTCTTATTGAGGAAATGGATAAATTCTGTAAAGCGAATTCTATTATGTTTTCTATCTGTGAAGGTCATGACACTGCTAAAGTAAGGGATATGTATGATTTACAAAAAGACCATTGTATTGATGGATTTGCCATATCTTTAGTTGACAGAAATGTTAAATCTGTTGATGTTATGCCTGATAGGATTTATCAGAAACAACGCTATAAGAAGAAGTCTAAGAATATTATTCAGAAGCGTAATTGTAGAGAATATTATGACGACAAAAAGCTTGTTGCAGTTAACAGACATAAAGGAACAGACCAAAAGGCTGATTCTTTAGAAGAGTATATGAATACATATGCAGAGACACATACAGCCGATGAATGTAAAATGCATTTTGAATCATTAACTGTAAAGCCTGCTAGGAGAACATATACATTCCATAAGGAAGGGCGTATTTGCCCGCTCCATATTGGTGATAAAGTCCGATATGAGAAAAAGAACAAAATCAAAGGCAATACAAAAGTTGATACCTTTATTTGCGAAGGCATTTATTTTTCTAAAGATGAAAATAAAGCAAAGGTTGAACACAACAAAACGAAATCTAAAAAAATGAAGTTTTGTAGAGCCATTGAATCTGGTTGCATACCTTACATAGATTATATAAAATTGGCTTTAATATAAAGATATAGGCTATTCGAATCATATCGGGTAGCCTATTTTTGTTTTGCATCATATCTATTAATTATTACAAGCAAAACAGACTATACGTGAAAAGTATATGGCCTGTTTTTTTGTAATAATTAATAGATACAATTCTTCATTTTATTGACATAAAGCACTTATCTTAATGACATTGAGAAATTCTGGCGTTTTTTTTGCGTCCTAAAATAAAATTTTTCTGCATATTGCAAGAAAGCGGTACATCTCCACCGAAGAAAGCGAGAACCTAAAAAAGCGGTGCTCCTCTACCAAGACAGGTAACGAGTTCAGCTTTGCTGGCGAGTTATCAAAAAAACGAGGCTGAAAAAAGATAACACAAGATAAACAGAACCCCGCAGGAAACCTGCTGGCTTCTGTTTTTTTTCGTATGGAAAATATAGCATATTAAGATTGCAAACGATAAAATAAGAAACAAGAAAGGAGCAAAAAATATGCTTGAGTTAAAAGGAAAATACAATATCGCAAAAGTTTTTACTGACAATGTAGACAATGAGACCATCAGTCAGGTGATAGAACTGCTGAATCAGGACTATATCAAAGACGCGAAAATCAGAATCATGCCTGACTGCCATGCGGGCGCCGGATGCGTCATCGGAACAACAATGACAATTTCTGATAAAGTATGCCCGAATCTGGTTGGTGTAGATATTGGCTGCGGCATGTTGGCTGTCAGGATTGCAGAGAAAGACATTGACCTTCCAAAACTGGATGATGTAATTAACGCATACGTTCCGGCTGGATTCAACGTTAATGAAGAACCGCTTGGCAATTTCAGCCATTTGAAGGACTTGGTCGCTCCGGCTGATATATCGCTGGCTTATCGCAGCATTGGAAGACTCGGAGGTGGTAATCACTTTATTGAGCTTGATAAGGATGATGACGGAAACTTATGGCTTGTAATCCATACTGGTTCCAGACATCTCGGGCTGGAAGTCGCGAAACACTACCAAGAGCTCGCATACAAACAGCTGAAGGATATCAACGCGTTAAAGATGCATGAGCCGCATATTCCGAAATCCTTATGCTATGTTTCCGGCCAGGCATTCAAAGACTACATCCACGATATGGAAATTGTCCAGAAGTATGCAGAGTTAAACAGGAAATATATTGCCGATACGGTAATTGAAAAAATGGGCTGGCATATTTGCGAAGAATTTCAGACAATACACAATTACATTGATACAAAAAATTTGATTCTTCGCAAAGGTTCCGTGTCTGCACGAGATGGCGAAAAACTGATAATCCCGATAAATATGCGTGATGGGTCTTTGATTTGTGTTGGAAAAGGCAATCCTGATTGGAATTATTCTGCACCGCATGGTGCCGGAAGGATTTTGTCAAGAAGCGAGGCGAAAGATGCTGTCGGGATTGATGAGTTTCGTAAATCTATGAAGGGGATATATTCTTCTTCTGTAATGGAATCTACGATAGACGAGTCGCCGATGGTGTATAAGCCGATGGAAGAGATAATGGAAAACATTAAAGACACTGTAGACATTGTGAAAGTAATTAAACCGGTATACAATTTTAAAGCACATTAGAAAACACCGCCTGGAGAAATCCAGGCGGTGTTTTATCAAACATAAATTCTCACATATTAAAAATGTAATTAAAAGTTTTTAGAAAAAATAAAGATAGGAGAGCAAAACTATGAGAACAGCAGATTTGGATTTCATAAAAGTAACAGAAGTTGGAGGAATAGTTCGTTACAGCAGTAAGCCACCGGAAGGTCTTTGCTATATACCAGGTGTCCGCATGAAGACAAAACAGGAAGCAATAAATCGTCTTGTAGATATTGCGGTGAACGGATGCGGAGGTGCAGTAAAGTACACGGTTAATGGTTGGGAGGAAGTCCCAACCGATAGTTCTTTGACAGCCAAAAAGTCCAGAATAGAACAGGCTTTAGAAGACTTGCGAAATTTAAAATGCGAAGAATATGTGGTCGTGAAAGCAACAGTAACAAAACTAAAAAAAATATACTCTGACCTAGAAAGAGAAGAAGCAATCGCAGAAGAAAAGAAAAAAGCAGAGCATATTGCTGATTTAAAAGCAAAACGCAAAGCAATGGAAGAAGAGGCTATTGCTGCCGGCTTTAGCTCTTTGAATGATTACATACTTTACAAATCTGTCAATGTGTAATGTTTGCGCTGGCATCGCCAGTGCTCTTTTATTTTTTCGGCATACTGAAAGAAAACGAAAAGGAGACTTAAAAAATGATAAAGCGAGCAAGGCTAAACTATAAGCCGGTAGCAAAGAGCATAAGCAAAGAAGTAGCATTTGTAGTGTCAGCGGAGCATGTGGCTGCGGTGAATAAAAGCATAGAAAAGAAATTGAAAAAAAATAAGAGAGAACGAAGAGAGAGCGAAAAAGAGGCGGTAAAATATATTGTAAGATGAGTTGGTGCCTGTGTTTGTAGGTGTTTTTTGCCTCCAAAAATCCAGCATATTAACTATACAACAAAAATCAAGAAAAGGAGTGAAAACAATGATTGAAAATCCAAAAATCGGCCAGGAAGTCTGGTTTGCAGAAGCTTGTAATCAGCGCATCCATAGCGCAAAACTTATCGCGCTTGACGAAGTTGAGGTTTCAACCCGAAAATATCTATATGCAAAAATCGAAATGGATGATGGCTGCAGGCTGGGATGGCCGCTGAAAAATTTGTATGCTTCGCGAAAAGAACTTCAAAAAGAATTAGAAAAAAAAGAAGAAAGGAAGTAATAACAATGATTAATAATCCAAAAATCGGTCAGAAAGTTTGGTTCTTGGAACCTTGGGGACAATGTATCCATAGTGCAAAAATTACGGCACTTGGCGAAACAGAAGTTTCAGTCCGAAATCCTGAGAAATATCCGTATGCAGACATAGAGTGGGATGATGGTGGAAACAGCGGATGCCTTCTGAAAAATTTGTATGCTTCAAGAGAAGAACTTCAAAAAGAATTAAAAAAAGAAGAAGAAAAGAAGATTGCCGAAATCAAGGCTAAAATCAAGAATGCGGGTGACCTGGTAGCGTTTATGTATGACCACTGCGTGGCCTGTGCGGAAGAGTATACTGATTGGACGGCGAGAAGAGCAGTGAAAGAGATTGCGAAAGAGATGCTTGGACTAGATTTGGACTAGATTTGGGATTACAAGAAAAAGAGATGGAAATCGGCTTTGCCGGTTTCCTTTTTTGTATAGAGAAGAATGGAAGAAAAAGAAAGAAAAAATGAGAGTGGAAGCGTGCTGGCCGGTCAAGCCGGAATGGAGGTTGCGAGCTAGCGTGAGGTTGTGTGTGCTGGTATGAAAAGATATGCGGCGAAAGGCTATTGCCGGCTGTCGCCGGAAAGGAAGTAATAAACGACCGGAAAGCGTAGTGCTCTGTAAAGAAAGCTTGGCGGGGAGTGCTGGCTGCTGCATCTTTTTTTAAATGTCTGTCGACAAGTGATGCCGGCTGAAAAGCAAAACGTAGTTTTGCGATGCAGTCCAGGCTGCAAGCTTGGCGCGGTGTGTTTGCGGGGCGCGAAGCACCGTATATATTCCCGGTTTCAATGCTGACAAATTTCGGCATATTGGATATATAAAAAAATAAGAAAGGAGACAAAAATATGTCTTGTACGATTTGTGGATATGGTTTTCCAATTGCTGATGGGGATGCGGTAACGCTGGACTTTGAAAAAGCAAAAGAATTTTTAAAAAAGCATGTTGGGTCATTCGGTCAGACGGATGAGGAGATGCAGATTCTGGATGACTTAGAGCATGCTGAAAGTGAGGATGCCGAAGAGGATGAACTGGAAGATGTCATGTATGACATTGAAGATTCATTTGAAGATGAAGAAACTGGTGATACTGGCTTTGGCGCTGTCTTGGCCGTAATAATGCGACGCGAGACCGGGATTAACTTTAAGTTCTACGCTGCAGAGAATGACCTCGGGACGCCGCCGGCGATTCTGTGGGTTCCGATGTATCCGTGGATGCTGAACGAAAAAGAAAAAGGAATTACGGAAAGCGATTTGTATGATTTCTGCAGGAAGTATATGGATGAACTGGAAATCTACTGTGACCCGGAAGAGATGGAGTTGGAATATTATTCTTAAACAAGATATTGACATATTTAATCAAATCAAGTATCATATAGTAAAGAGAATTATATTTCTTGTATGTATAGTCTCTGGGAGTGACGGGACTTAAACTTCGAATATCACTCAATTGTATGTATAATCTCCGGGAATGACGGGATTTAAATTTAGAATATCATTCAATTGTATGTGCATAGTCTCCGAGAGTGACGGGACTTAAATTTAGAATATCGCTCAATTGTATGTATACTTGAAGTAATAACTCCACTATATATTGTGGGGTTATTACTTTTTCAGGAGTACCCAAATGATAAGACTTGTTAAGGTAAAACAGGAATTTTACTCTTTGTGCCAAGAACATAATGTTGATGAAGAACTATTATTTAACGAAGCCGGAAGACCATGCGTTCTGTTAATACGTATGAATTATAAAAATAACGTGCATGATTTTGTAGTGCCACTAAGGTCTAACATTTCTGCCAGAACTCCGCGCAATCAATATTTTGCATTGCCGCCAAACTCATCAACAAGGCCTCAATGCAGGCATGGAATCCATTATTTCAAACTTTTTCCAATAAAGCGTGAGTATATAGACTCATACATAGTAAATGACGAATATCATACACGATTGCTTGAGATTATCAACAGAAATAAGCGGCAGATAATTGCTGCATGCCAAGATTATTTAAAACAATGTGAATCAGGTAATAAACATTTCATCACTCCAAACATAGACGGTATTTTATCAATATTGTAAAGCTTACATATATATTATGTAAGCTTTTTTTTGTATTTAACTAACGCCCGAGAAATTCTCGGGCGTTTTTTCTTTGCTGGCATAAATTTGGCATATTGGATATATAAAAATCAACAAGAAAGGGAGTAAAAAAATGAAAAAAAGAATTGAAGAAGATGATGTGATTTATACCATTGATAAAAACAGCGGTGACTGTATTGATATTGATGTGAAACCAGGTGTTGAAGAAGTAAGCTTCAATGCTTCGTTTGGTCGTGAATATCTGCTTGGTGACTGTAAAAAGGTATTTCCTGACGTCAAGAAAATCGTGATTGATTATAGCGTATATGATATTGATATTTCCAATACATTATTTCCAAATGTGAAAGAGGTGGAATGTAGCAGCTGGTACGGAAAATACATAAAAAGCGGAAATTTGCTTCTAAGAAATGACAACGGTCAGATTTTGACAAACGTTTTTGGTAAAAGGGAAGGCGAGACCATAGACCTGAAATATGTAACCAAGATTGATGATGACGCTTTCTCTGGATGTATGGCTACAAAAATCATTAATTCAGGAAGTGTTACATCATGTGCAGAATATGCATTCAGAAATTCAGCAATTGGAGATTTAGAACCTGAACCGGCTGGAGCAGTTATTGCCGGGTCTATTCTTGTTAATATCGATGAAACTTCTGAAAATATTATTCTTCCTGACAAAAGAGTTTCACTGACGGCAATGCGAGACGGAATTAATTTTGATAATGTTAAAAGCATTACAGCGAACCGAGCTCAGACTGTAATTAATCTGCGGTATAAGCTGCCAGTTGGCATAAAGATTATTCTAAAAGATAAATCTTATATTACAGACGAGCAGCTGTCAGGGTGGAGTCCTTTTCCAATTTTGGAATTAACTGAAGAAAATCCGTATTATTCTACAAAGGATGGATGCCTTCTATCAAAAGATGGGTTGGTTTTAGTTAAATATCCATCGGCTATTTCTGGAACAGTACATATTCCTGATGGAATTGAAACTATTACATCGTATGCATTCATCCTCAGCGAGGCTGAGGAGATATATTTTCCTGATTCGCTGAGGGTCTTGATGCCGAAGTGTTTCTGGCTGTGTAATAAATTACAAAAAGTAGATTTTGGACATGGCATTGAGGAAATAGGCATTGGACATGATTGCAGTTTGTTTATGCAATGCAGCATGCTTCATGAGATTGAAATTCCGCCGCAGGTTAGAATAATTGGAGAAAGTGCATTTCTTGGAACAGCAATCAGCAAAGTAACTTTTCATGAAGGACTGACGCAAATTATGGATTATGCGTTTAAGCAGAGTTGTATTAAGGAGGTTACATTGCCAGCATCGTTAAAATATATCGGAAGACAAAGCTTTCCTGGTATGGATAGCGTCACACTGTCATCGGATAACATGCCTTATGGTATCGCAGAAGCAATAACGTCAAATACTACACCAGATAACAGCTCTATATATATTAAAATCAAAAAGCCAGCTGCAACGGTTTTCATGCCAAGATATATTGTTACGGCAGATGCTGTCACATTAGACACACGGCTTGCAATTCCGTCATTCAGAGAAAAATGCGAAGAATTACTGTATGATTATGGAATGCAGCCGGAAATCAAGTGGAAGACTGCGATAAAAACAATGGAAGAATGCCCGAATGATGCAGTTAAAACATATCTCAGAAGAGTCAGTAAGAACATTATCGCAATGTACATGGAATTAAATGATGAGACTGGACTGATTGATTTTATCAAGCTTGGTATCATGACACCAAAAGCATTAGATGATACTTACAAAAAAGCAAAAGAAAAGGGCTTCACAACCGTGATGGCGTACATCTGCGAAGCACAGAAAGACACGAAAGGAAGCAACTCATCATTTTCACTTTAATTTTTAAATCAGGCCGGAATTTTTCCGGCCGTTTTTTTTGTCGGCAAAAATTTGGCATATTGGGTATATAAAAAATAAGAAGAAAAGGAGAAGACAAAAATGAGTCTTAAGAACGAAAAATACAAAAACAAATTGGAAAACGGAAGAAAAAAGAAATTCGGAAAAGAATTTGCTGAGATTCCGAAAGGTAAGCATTATGTGGATGAGCTGGAACCGCTGATTGGTGCGGCGGTGGATTTGGAGTGCGACGACTGGGTGTTTATCCCAGGAAAGCTTGGCGGTATACCGTGCGAGAAGCTGCTGCTGAAATCTGTGAAACTGGTCAAGTGTCCGACAAGCAGAAGAGTTGAATACCCGGTGAAAATCTCAAAGAAAATCTGGACAGCTGTGGATGTGGATTTCAGGGAACGCCTTGGACTGGAAGGAGAGAAGGAAAAATATAAATCCGGTATCCATGGAAGGACTCCGATTCATGCGCGCGGAATTGTGTATGAACATAAGGTCTTTATTGATGGGATAAATGGCAAATTTGTAAAGAAAAATATTGGGTTTCAATGCTTTTCCATGTGGAAAGTTGGAGACAGGTAGGAGCAGACGCCGGCGAAGCCGGCGGCTGCCTTTTTTGTAAAAAGAAAAAATGGCTCTAAAAAATGACAAAAAAAATAAAATATTCGGCATATTAGATGTATAAATATAAATAAAAAATACCGTTAAAAATGTTTATTATAAAATAAATGGAAAATAATGGAGGATATAATATGAAAAAGAAATTAATATTACCAATTTTAGCCATATCATTAGCAGCGTATGCGCCTGTTACAAACGCATATGCGTCTTATAGCAATAATGATTTAATACTGTCCACGGCAAATAATACAGCAAGCAACACATTAAGCGATGATGATTTAATAGAAATGATTGAAGATACAATCCCTTCAGACTCTGATACAATAAAACACAATATCCATTTAGATGATATGGGCAATTATTATCTTGACATAAGCGCTGACGAAATAAAAAAAGATAATGTTGTCATTGCAAATTTAAACAGAGACTTAAAGACACAATATTCCAATGTTATCTCTGCATATTCCGCATTGTCTGAAAATGGACATAATTTATTAGAGGCTACTGGAAAAGGAGATAAGATGTTTATTGTCAGAGCATTTGATGACTTATATGATAGTAGCAGCGACTTAATCTTTTGCTGCATTGACGGTAGTACTATATATAATTGTTCAGATTAATATAAAGCACTCGATATACATTATTATTATACAAAAAACTGATAACAACATATTTAACGGTATTTTTATTTATATTTATTGTTTGTTACATTAGATATACTTATATATTACAAAATCCATTAACATTTCAAGATACCAATTAATTATCAGAATTAAATAAATCAAATCTTAAATAAGGAAATGAAAGCATATGAAAAGAAACATGGACTTGATTAGATTAGTATTGCTTAAAATTGAAGCGAAAGAAACCTCAGCTGCTCTTTATGCATCTGATTTACAAATAGAAAGTTACACAAAAGAAGAAATTGCTTATAGCTGTAAGTTACTTTATGAAGCTGGATATGTATCTGATTATAAGCCATTTTATGCCGATAACACATTATGTGATTTTGGTGTTGGCAGTATGACTTGGGAAGGTCAGGATTATTTAGAGTCAGTTAGAGATAATACAAGATGGGGAAAAATAAAAAAAATAGCAAAAGAGAAAGGAATTCCTTTAATGTTTAATACAGTTATCGATATTTCAAAAAAGCTTATTATAGCAGCGTTGTAAAAGAAGTATAAAATAAAAAGCGCTTAAATACTTAAAATAAAACAGGAGGCAAAAAAAATATGAAAAGAAATTGGGAACTGATTGATTCCATCGTAAAAACTATCGCAGAAAGCGATAAAGATATTTTCGGAATTAACGATTTCAAATCTGCTGAGACCAGCGAAAAAGAAATCAAATATACTCTGAAACTGATGCTGGACAGAGGGCTTGTCTTCGATGAGACAACCCGATATGGCGTTGTACAGGTTGGACAGCTGACATGGGAGGGGCAAAATTACTACGAAAGCGAAGTGTCGCCAGACCGCCAGAATGTACGAAAAAGACCACATCAGTAATCTTACGCCTGCAGCGAGAGCTGCGGGCTTTTTCTTTGCCGGCAGATGTGTCGTTTCTCTCTGCGTTTTGCATATTAACCTCAAGCGAAAAAATCCGCAAAAAAATAAGGGTTTTTGAAATTTGCGGCATATTACGTGCAGAAGAAATAAGAGGTGTAGTCAATATGCAGGAGAGAAAATTTATATCATTGGCAGAAGCAAGACCAGATTTGGCAGCAGAATGGAATCATAAAAAAAACGGAATCTTAAAACCAGAAGATATAGCGCATAAAAGTGGTAAGAAAGTATGGTGGATTCAATATGACAAAAATCCTGTTAATGATAAATTAATAAAATTTGAATGGGAGGATACGGTTATTCATAGAAGCGTAGATGGTAGAGGAAATCCTTTCAAATCTGGGCATAAAATATTAAAAGGGTATAATGATTTACAAACAGTAAATCCAGAACTGGCAAAGCAGTGGCATCCAACAAAAAATGGAAATTTAAAACCAGCCGATGTAACCGCGTATTCTAGGAAAAAAGTATGGTGGTTATTATCATATGATGATGCAAAAACAGGAAAACATTTTGATTTTGAATGGAAGGCAGCAATTTATGGTCGTCATGACGGAAATGGTTGTCCGTACTTAAATGGTAGAGCAGTGTGGAAAGGATTTAATGACTTACAAACAGTAAATCCTGAGTTTGCAAAATTATGGCATCCTACAAAAAACGGAAATTTAAAGCCAACAGATATAACCATTTGCCCTGGCCAAAAAATATGGTTGTTGCTGCCGTACGATGATGAAAAGACAGGAAAGCATTTTGATTTTGAATGGGAAACATCAATTAGTAGCCGTAACATAAATAATTATAGATGTCCATATTTAAGTGGACAAGCAATATGGCCTGGATTTAATGACCTTGAAACAACAAATCCAGAGCTTGCAAAACAATGGCATCCAACTAAAAATGGTGATTTAAAGCCAACTGATGTAACTGCCGGTTCTGGCAAAAGAGTATGGTGGTTATTACCATATGACGATATAAAAACAGGAAGACATTTTAATTTTGAATGGCAGGCCATAATTTGTAATCGTAATAAGAATACAGAAGGGTGCCCATATTTATCTGGCAAAATGATATATCAAGGATTTAATGATTTACAAACAGTAAATCCAGAGCTGGCAAAGCAATGGCATCCAACAAAAAATGGGAACTTAAAGCCAACAAATGTAATGGCGAATTCAAATAAAATTGTATGGTGGATGTATCAATATAACAATTTAGATGGAACTCATTTTAACTTTGAATGGAAAGCTAGTATTAACAGTCGGAATAGAGGTAACGGATGCCCGTATTTAAGTGGTCATGCAGTATATAGGGGATTTAACGATTTGCAAACAGTAAATCCAGAGTTAGCGAAGCAATGGCATCCGACTAAAAATGGGAATTTAAAGCCAACAGATGTAACAGCTAATTCAGAAAAGAAAGTTTGGTGGTTTTTATCGTACAATGATGAAAAGACTGGAAAGAATTTCAATTTTGAATGGAAGGCTATGATATGTAATCGAAATAACGGGAATGGCTGCCCATACTTAATGATATATAAGGGAGAAAAATATGTTCATCAGTATTTAAAGAGTAATAATATAAGTTTTATACAACAACAAAAGTTTTCTGACCTTATTGGTACTGGGGGTGGTTATTTATCTTACGATTTTTCAATACCGTCAAAAAAATATGGGTTAATATTAATAGAATACAACGGCATCCAGCATTACGAATCATCTGAATTTTTCGGCGGAGATGAACAGTTGAAAAAGCAAAAAGAGCATGATAGATTAAAAAAAGAATATGCAAAAAAGCATGGATATAAATTAATTATTATTAAATATACATATGATTCTTATGAGAGTATATCTGAATACATGGCAAAAGAATTAAAAAAAATAGAAATATGATAAAAAGAAGGAATCTTAATGGAAATAAGAAAAATATTGGAAAAAGAACTAAGCAAAAGTGGCGGCCGGGCGGAACTGGTGAAGGTTCCGCCGGAGAGAAGACCGAACAAAAAGTCGCTGGACAGACTAAACCGGGATGTGGAAGGGCTGGTGAGAATGACGGGGAATCAGGTTGCGAAGTAATGAGGTAAGAGCGAAGAAAAAGTGAAAAAAAAGATATGGAAGACAAAAACCCGCGCTTGACTTTGATAGCGCGGGGGAGTATAATATATATAAATATAGGAAGCCGTGCAAACGGTTTATCCCTAAAACTTAATGTTTAGTTTTATGTTCAGTCGTCGTCTAGGTCCAATAGTCGGCGGCTTCTTTTTGTTTTTGTCTTGCTTATCCTGCTCTACTTTCCAGATGAATTTCAAGCATTTCAGTACGAAAGCGAAAGCGCTTATCGTGACCGCAAGTTCTAACATATGGCATCCCCCTCCTTAATAAAGACTAGAGAAGGAACCTGAATCCCTTCTCAGTGTATTGTAAAAAACAGAAGGGGATAAACCGCCTGCCGTAATTCCGGCTTCCTATGCATAACAGTATAGCAAGAAATTCCTGTATAAGCAAATGTTTTCAGGAATCTTTAAATTGGCTTATGCCCGCCGTCTATTACGAGTAGACGGCAGATTTTTTTTCCTGCAGCAAAAGCTGCAGGCTTTTTGTTGTATTTGTAATAGATAAGAAATTTTACATCATGAAAATTCCAGCATATTACTTTTGAATTTTTTAAATAAGAAAGGAATATGCACAAAATGGAAACAGAAACGCAAACACAGGTAACAAAAAAATTTGTATCTCTTGCAGAAAATAGACCGGATTTAGCGAAGGAATGGAATTATGAGAAAAATGGCAATTTGAGACCGGAAGATGTAACAGTTAATAGCCATAAAAAAGTATGGTGGAAGTTGCCGTATGACGTGCCGATGGATTATGAAGTGAAAAAGTTGAGAGGGAAGCATTTTGAATTTGAGTGGATGGCTATAATACATTCTCGCCAAAAATGCTCCTGCCCTTTTTTAAGTGGACGGGCGGTATTTAGTGGGTTTAATGATTTACAAACAATGAATCCAATGCTCGCAAAACAATGGAATTATGTTAAAAATAAAAATTTGAAACCAACTCAGGTAACTGCAAACTCAGGGTTAAAAGTGTGGTGGTGCTTACCATATGATGACCCGATTACCGGAAAACATTTTGATTTTGAATGGACAGACAGCATAGCCCATCGTAATAGTGGACGAGGCTGTCCGTATTTAAGTGGACAGGCGGTATGGGAAGGTTTTAATGATTTAAAAACAATTAATCCAAAACTGGCGGCTCAGTGGCATCCGACTAAAAATGGAAATTTAAAACCAACTCAAGTGACAGTAAGCACAGACAAGAAAGCGTGGTGGTTACTCCCATATAACGACCCTGTTACCGGAAAACATTTTGATTTTGAGTGGAAATCCAACATTAAAGACCGCAATCGAAATCATGATTGCCCTTATTTAAGCGGGAATGCAGTATGGGAAGGCTTTAATGACTTAAAAACAATTAATCCAGAGCTTGCAGCTCAATGGCATCCGACTAAAAATGGAAATTTAAAACCAACTCAAGTGACAGCAAATACGGAAAGAAAAGTGTGGTGGTTATTTTCATATGATGACACGATTACTAGAAAGCATTTTGATTTTGAATGGCAAGCCTCAATATTAAATCGCAATAGTGGAAGGAGCAATTGCCCATACTTAAGCGGTAAATTAGTGCTAGAGGGATTTAACGACCTGCAAACAATCAACCCAGAACTTGCAGCTCAGTGGCACCCGAATAAAAATGGAGACTTAAAACCAATCCAGGTAAGCGTAAGCACAATGAAAAAAGTCTGGTGGTTGTTTCCATATGATGACCCAGTAACTGGAAATCATTATAATTTTGAATGGCAAGCTTCAATTTCATCACGCAATAATAGAGGAACTTGCTGCCCATATTTAAGTGGAAAAAAAGTATTTACTGGATTCAATGACCTTTCGACAATCAATCCAAAAGTTGCTTCACAGTGGCATCCAACTAAAAACGGAAACTTAAAGCCTACGCAAGTACCAGCAAATTCTAATAAAAAAGTCTGGTGGTTGTTAATACATACCGATTTAAAAACTGGACAACATTTTGAATTTGAATGGAAAGACACCATTAATCATCGAAATAACGGCAGAGGTTGTCCATATTTAAATGTGTATAATGGAGAAGAATATATTAAACAATACCTTCAAGAAAATGGAATCCCATTTATTCAACAACAAAAATTTTTAGATTTATTTGGTGTTGGCAATGGGAAATTATCTTATGATTTTGCTATACCTTCCAAACAACATGGATTAATATTAATAGAGTATAATGGTATTCAACATTATGAGGCAACCAAGTTTTTCGGAGGCGATAAGCAGTTCAAAATTCAACAAGAACATGACCATCGCAAGCGAGAATATGCTAAAAATCACGGATACAAGCTTATTAGTATAAAATATACATACGATACTTATGACAAAATCGCCGAATATCTAAATAAACATTTATCAAAAGAGATAGGTAACGATATTCTGCAAAAATCTGCATAAGTATATTCAGTTGTTTTCAGCAAATGTCATCTGACTTTTTAGATGGCATTTTTTTCTTGCTTCATTTTTCATCATATTAAATGTATCTAACAATGAGTATTCAAGAAAGGAAGAAAAAATATGCTGAACAATACATTTGAAAAATTACGCCGCCACCTTGATAAAATGCCGTTTGATAAGCGCTTTGACGTTGATGGCAACTCTGAACTTTGCCATGCGACTGGATATGAGGTGTTTGATGGTGAAGATTGGTGGAATGAGTTCATTGATTCAAATGGAGACTTCCAATACGGAAGATAACTCCGGGAAATATTTTTGCCTGCAGAACATCTGCAGGCAAAATTTAAGCAGGGCTTGATTTTTTACCCTACTGATGTATACTATAAGAAGAAGGAAATCGAGTAAACGGTTTATCTCCAATAAAATGTTAGTTTAATTTATTTGTTCCGTCGTCTATTGGCAGTAGTCGACGGTTTTTGTATATGAAGTCTCCACCCCTATGCTGTGCATTGCTCCTATAAAGGTGGTATCTAAAACGGAGCAAAGCTCCGAAAAATACCTCCAGGAGTTACCGATAAAAGGTTTTGTTCTTGAAGCCGTGCCACTTTCGTCTTTCGAACATAAGGCAAATGAGCCATATGCTGACCGTGCAAACAAAGGACTGTTCACCAAGCCCCCTATCCATTGGCAAATGATGCCTAAGGAATACTTTGGTTTATGCTTTGCATTTCAAGCGCGTGCATAAAGACGCATTATTTGATTATGCTGCAGGTCTACAGGGATACTCAGCAGCATCAACAGAAGCAAAAATCCAGTCTTTATGCTGTTTGTATCTCTTATGTGAATCTGCAGGGTTCAACATCGCAAATCTAATACTTTCCGGTGTTGCAAGAAAGTGAAAGTCTGATATGTCTTTCCATGCATCCGGGATTGCCTTTCTGAGGATGTTTGCCGCTCCATTGCAATCTGCGTTGATGCAGTATCCTTCTTTGCATGAATATAATCCGCGTTCAATACGTCGTCCGGAAAATACCGGGCGGCACTTTTCTTTTCCGTAAACAGGCATATAATCAGACGCAGTAATATCTGCTTTTGAAG
>OLQV01000317.1_pt1 | contig 48505 bp, 65 predicted proteins | sample 1672371 | NCBI WGS metagenome assembly OLQV01 (sample SAMEA3136676, study PRJEB25190) | human gut metagenome
GAGCATCCGCTTGACGTGCGGAAGGTCAGCGGTTCGAACCCGTTAATGTCCACCAACCTGGACATTTAGCTCAGCTGGAAGAGCATCCGCTTGACGTGCGGAAGGTCAGCGGTTCGAACCCGTTAATGTCCACCAGTTCAAATCCCGTCAGAAATGACGGGATTTTCTTTGTTTTGCGCTGATTTGCGTTCGTGCTTCAAAAATTGTTCCTGATTTCGTGCGTTGCGGTTTTCGTGAAATGCGCGATATATGCGACAAAAACAGGCGAAAATGATAACACGTGTAGGAAATGTGTAGGACGCGCGCGAGGGAGCAGACGGAAACGCTTAAAATTTTATCAACTTTCACTCAATGAGAAAAAATGGCCGATGTAGGATTTATGTAGGACAAATGTAGGATTGGACCAGGTTCGCAAAAGACGCAGCTCAATCGGCTGCGTCTTTTGCTTCCTGCATTTTTCGGATGTCGTCCTCGGTAACGTGGCTGTAAATGTTGGCCGTCGTCGCTATGTCGCTGTGGCCCATCAGATACTGCGCCGTTTTCAAGTCGACGCCCTGGCGGCGGAGATTGGAGCAGTAGGTGTGGCGCAGATAGTGCGGCGTGATGGCCGGATCAAAGGCGTGCGTGATGATCTTGTTGCGGTAGATCTCGGCACCAGCGGCGCGATCACAGGCGCGGTGGAAGCTCGCCCACATCCGCCGCAGGCCGGTCGCGGTAAGCATTCGGCCATCCTTCCGGTGGAAAAAGTAGCGCGATTTTTTATCCAGCATCGCGGCAAGCTCATCCGGCAGCGGTACGAAGCGCACGCCTGCGGCCGTTTTTGTATCCTTGAGCGTCGGCTGATTGCAGTCCGACTTATACTCAACTGATTTTGAAATCTGGAGCAGGCCGCCCTTGACGTCCTGCCAGCCGATCGGCACGGTCTCGCCGCGGCGCAGGCCGCAGTCCAGCATCAGCAGCACCCACGGCCCGGCGTAGTGATATTCCGCGACCTTGCGAACGATGTCCTCCTCCTCGTGCGTCAGCGAGCGGCGCTCTTTTTTGCGCGTGACCGGCATTTCGAGATTTCGGCAGGGCGAGGCCACGATCAGACCGTTGATCTCCGCCTGCTCGAAAATCGCGCGGACGATGTAGCGCAACTGCGCGGCTGTTCCTGCACCGAGCGGCTTGCCGTCGTCCGTCCGTGCCTCATTGAGCAGCTGCTGCACCTGGAAGGGCTTCACGTCCGTGATCGGGAGCGCGCCGAGCGTCGGAGCGATGCGCAGCCGGATATGTGTTTCGTAATTGATACGTTGGGACGCGCCGACGCGCGGCTCTTTGTAGCTGTGGAACCACTGCCACGCCCACTCCTCGACGGTGGCCTTGCCGGGCGCGCCGCCGCGATCGGTCAGCGCGCGGACCTGCCGCACCTTCGCATCAAAGCGCATTTTGCTGTTGTCCTGAATGTACTTCCGGATCGGCCTGCCGTCCAGGCGGTGGCCGATGACGATGCTGGTCTTGTATTTGTAGTCGGGCATGATGGTAATCTCTCCTAAGGTTCGGAAAATTTACGGAATAAGAACATTTGTTCGGTTGGGCGGATGAAAATATAGCAGACCCCGGAAAGGGCAGGGGTCTGCTGTGAAATTATGCGCACTTTTTGCAGGGCGTGCGGTTGCCGACCTGATCCATCGTGACGGCAATCGCATTATCGCCCGCGCACCGTGCGGAGCGATGCCAGCGCTTGCCGCTCGGCGTGATGTACACGGTCTCGCCCTGCTGCTGAGCTGCGGCCTGCTCCTGTGCGGCCTGAGCGGCAGCGGTGGCAGCAGCCTGTTCAGCGGCAGCCTTTTCGGCGGCCTCCTTCTCGGCCTGCTCCTTGGCGGCCTGCTCAGCGGCGGCCTTTTCCGCGGCTTCCTTCTCGGCCTGCTCCTTGGCAGCCTGCTCGGCGGCAGCCTTTTCCGCGGCTTCCTTCTTGGCCTGCTCCTTGGCGGTCTGCTCGGCGGCAGCCTTTTCCGCGGCTTCCTTCTCGGCCTGCTCCTTGGCGGCTTTTTCAGCGGCGGCTTTCTCGGCTTCCGCCTTTTCGGCGGCGGCTTTCTCGGCCTGGACGGTCTGCTCGGCGGTGGCGTCGGCGGCCGGATCGGGCGAAGCCTTGCCGCCGACGGCGAGCAAGACGAAGAGGACGGCTACGACAACCATCCAGCGGCAGCGCGGCGGCTTGTCGCCATTCCACGCGATGCGAGTGCGGCGGTAGTACAGGATAAAGCAGCCGATGGCGGTGCCGAAGAAGCCACCGACGACGGAGACAAGCGTCAGCGTCAGGCTCATCGCTATCAGCAGGACGGCGAGGACTTTAAGTAGGGTCAGCATACCCTTCGGCGTCCGGGGCGGGCGCGGCGGCTGCGGGTCGATAGGCGGGAGATCGACGGTCGGCGTATACTCCGGCGCGGTCTGGTCATGCTTATCGGTAGCAGCATGGCCGCCGATCTTCTCGGTTTTCTGGTAGCTCAGGCCTGTTCCAGGGATGCCGACGGTAGTCGTTTTGCGGCCGGAGCTGTTCACCGATACGCGTGCGCCCTTGACGCCGGCAGAGATGCCGATGGACTTTTTACCGACGTTCACGCGCACGCCCGGCGCGATTTTGAAAGATTTGCGAAATCTGAATCCCATATCCTAAACCCCTTTAGCAAGGTGTTCAATTTGAACACCTTTATTTTTTTACTCAAATTTATAGTTTTTGCACTCGGTGTAATATGCAATCGCCCAACGCATAAAATCCTCGGTCACATCGAAGTGCTCGGCAAGTTCCCAGACCTCGGCTATGCCGCTCTTCACGGCCTGCTTGAGCTTAGCCCAAGGGACAAGCCGATGCACTGCCCAGGCGTTCGCTTTGTTCTCGTGCTGGGCGCGAACATCAAACGGCGTGTATTTGTTGTAAAAACCACCGTAGACACAATGGCCGAGTTCGTGCGACAGCTTGACCGCCTCGTCCGCTTCGGATCGGATCTTAGTCGGGTCCAGAGCGATGGCGCAAGTGCCGCCGATCGGAACCGAGAAAGCCTCAGCCGTTTGCATCGGAAAATAGTCCACGTCAATGTGGTTTCGCCATGCGTATAGATATAAGCTCGTTCTGCGATCCATAAGTTACCTTTTGTTATATTGCTCACGCTTGAAACGTGCGTATGCCTTGATGTCCTCTAATGTTGCATCGTCTATGTCAGTCGTGCCGAAAAGCGCAAACTTGATGTCGTCATCGTCTATACTTGGGTGACCGGCTGGTTTTCTTATGTCCGTTTTACCAAGAAGATAGTCCGTTGATACATCAAAAAATGCGGCTAAAGAAGCGACAGTATCCGTATCGGGATCACGTACGCCTTTTTCCCAGCTTGAAACAGTGCTTTGTGCGACATGAAAGTATAATGCTAAGTCTTTTTGTGATAATTCTCTTTCGTTGCGCAACTCTTTAATGCGAATCATACGGTTCACCTCGGTACAATCATATCACCAAAAGTAATATAAAGAAATATTAAAACACAGAACGTATAAAAAAATCTATAAAACGCTTGACATAACACTCAGAGTGTTATAAGCTAATAACACAGGGAGTGATATGGAGGTGACACGATGAAGCGAATTAAAGAACTGCGACAGGCGAAAGGTCTTCGACAGGTAGATATGGCAGCACATTTCGGTGTGGCTCAGGCTACGGTAGTCAAGTGGGAGAGCGCAGGATTGTACCCTCCGTCCCGACTGCTGCCGGAAATCGCAATCTATCTCGGCTGTACGCTGGACGATCTCTACAAAGACGAAAAGGAGGCTATCTAATGGCGGCGAAATACGCAACTACGGCCGAGCTGGCCGAGCGGTGGCTCTGCTCGCCGGACTACGTCCGGATGATTATCCGGGAGGGCAAGCTCAGCGCCGTGAACCTCGGCGGGTGGAAAATCCGCTGGGACGAGGTCTACCGCTACGAAAAGGAGCGGGAAAAGGCCGACACCGAGATGCTGCGGCAACAGCGTCTTGGATTTGTTCGTTGATAAAAGAATACAGCAAAAAGAAAGGGATGTCCACGATGGCAGGATACCAGAACATCTACCAAGCTGCCCGTGAGGGTGCGTCTTTGACGCAGGAAGCCGCAGCGGAGCGCCTTGGGTGGTCCGTGCGTAATTTGCAGGCCATCGAGCAGGAAGAGCGCGTGCCGACGGCGGTGCGTGTGGCCGAAATGGCCGAGCTCTACCGTGCACCATGGCTGCGCGGCTATTACTGCAATCGCTGTCCGCTCGGTACGCTCTGGCAGCGGCCGGAGAGCAACGTCGAGCTTCAGCAGCTTGCGCTCGAGGTGAGGCTGGAGGTAGATGACACAGACCAGGAGCGAGCAGACGCGCGCGAGCTGTCCATCATTGCCCTCGATCGCAAAATCGACGACGAGGAAATGCCGCGATATAACGCGATTTTGAAGCGCATGCTGCGCCGGGCGTTTCTGGCTGAAATGGCCGTTATCAGCGGCGAAACTTCAAAGGAGAAATGAAAATGCAAATTTGCGCAAAAAAAAGTGCCCACACGGCGGCAACCGTGCAGACACAAATGCATAGCGAATACAGTCATTATACTACCACAAGCGCCCGGGCGCGTCAAGCGCGGAAAAGAGCTTCAACGGATAAACATATCCGTGCGGCGCTGACGGCCATCGGCTTTGCGCTGCTGATCGCGGCGGCGAGCGCCGATAATGCGGAGCTGCTGGGCGGCCGTGCGACGCTCTTTGTCGCGGCCGTCGGCGTGCTCGCCATGTGGACGGGCACCGCGCGGAATGCGTAAAGAAAGGAGGCTGGGTATGCCAGCCAAAATTATATGGACAGATGAGATGCTCGACCATCTCGTCCGCCAGCGCGAGGCCGGGGTACCGGCGCGAAAGATCGCAGAAGAGCTCGGCGTGGGCAACAGCACGCTTGAGCAGAAAATCGCAGAGTTGTGTCTCGAGGGGCAACCCTTGAGAAAAAGGGTGAAGCAGGAGTGGCCTGCGGATGATGTGGATCGCATCATCCAGATGGCCCGGGACGGCATGACCGCGCCCGAAATCGCGGAGGAACTCGATCGTTCCGCTGCGTCTGTGAACTCCAAGCTCACCAAGTTGCGGAGGGCGGGAGTGCTGCCGTGGGTCGGCCAGGGAACCGGCCGCAAGCACAGCAGAAAAGAACAGCCTGACGTGGGAATGCGGGCGCTCCTGCGCCGCTTCACGGCGGCGTGCGAGGCCATCAAGGAGGCGACAGGGTATGGCAGATAAGCCGAGTTTTTACAGCATCCTGACCGCCGACGTGCGGTACGATGAGCGCCTCAGTTTTTTCGCCCGTGTGCTCTACAGCGACATCACGGCGATGTGCAACGTCAAGGGCTACTGCTCGGCCGGAAATGAGCATTTTGCGGACAAGTTCAAGCAGAGCAAACGCACAGTTTCGGGCACGATCGCGCGCCTGGCGGAGCTCGGATATCTCCGTGTCGAGGTCATCCGCGACGACGGAAAAACCGTCGTTGAGCGCCGAATATGGGTGCAGGCGAACGCTCAGGAAGCAATGGAAAAAGTGACTGACCCTATAGAAGAAAATTTCCATACCTATAGAAAAAAACTTCCTGACCCTATAGAAGAAAACTTCCAGGATATAAAGGAGAATAATACAAGAGATAATAATAACCCCCTTACCCCCACGGGGGAGAGCGAGTTATTTGACGAGTTCTGGGCGGCCTACCCCAAGCACGTCGCCAAGAAACCGGCGCGGCGGGCGTGGGACAAGCTCCATGCAGACCGCGACCTGCTGGACGCGCTTTTAACCGCGCTCGAGTGGCAGATACGCACGGAGGCATGGCAGCGGGATGGCGGCCGCTACGTACCCAACCCGGCAACATGGCTTAACGGACGCCGGTGGGAGGATGAGCCGCAGGCGGAAGCGAAGCCGGACAAGCCGCCCAGGCGGCGAGAGGAGGTTGAGGTGTGGTAAACAAAGCGACGCTCGCGGCCGAGTACAGCGTCATTGGCGCGCTGCTGCTTGACCCGAAGATCGCAGGCGAGCTTTTCGCCGCGACGCGCGAGAGCGATTTTCTCCGCGCCGAGCTGCGGACGGTGTACACCGCGGCACGCGAGATCTTCAACCGCGGCCGGCCGCTCGACCCGGTGACGATCCGCGCCGCCATCGGCAAGGAATACGAGCCGCTGCTGATGGAGTGCATGGACGTATGCAGCACGGCGAGCGCCTGGAAAGCATACGCCGAGGCCATGCAGGAGCAGACGAAAGTCAGCCGCCTGCGGGAACTGGCTGACAAGCTCACGCAGGTGCGCACGAGCGAGGAAGGGCGCGAGCTCATCGCCGCGGCGATGGAGGCCACGGCGGAAAAACAGGGCGCGGAAATCGTCTCGCTGTCGCAGGGGCTTGAAACCTTCGCCCTCGAACAGACGACAAAGAGAAAATTCATCGAGTACGGCTTCAGCCGACTCGACAGCCGCCTGTACAGCGACTTCGGAGATTTCGTAGTCCTTGCAGGCCGCCCGTCCGCCGGCAAGACGGCGCTCGCGCTCCAGATGGCGACGCACATGGGGCGGCGCGCGAAAGTCGGCTTTTACAGCCTCGAGACTACGCCCTCCAAGCTGATAAACCGTATCGTCTCGAACCGCGCGATCATCGACTTCGGCCACATCAACCGCCGGGAGATGACGCCGGAGGAGTGGACGCGGCTCAACCGCCTGCAGCGCGAGATTGCGGAGAGCGACGTCGAGCTGGTGCATGCGCCGGGGTGGAGCGTGCAGGACATCATGGACTGCGCGATACGCAGACGGCACAAAATCGTGTTTATTGACTACCTGCAAGAGCTTACCGGACCGGGACGCGACCGCTTCGCGATCGTAACGAACATTTCGCTCGCGCTGCACGCGATGGCGCAGGAGCGCAAGATCATGGTCGTGGCGCTGTCGCAGTTTTCGCGAGCGTCCGAGGCGCGCGACGGCGAGCCGTCGCTCACCGACCTGCGCGAGTCCGGCCAGATCGAGCAGGATGCCGATGCGGTGCTTGCGCTCTACAAGAACGAGGCGGACAGCGCACCGGCAAACGAGCGCGTGCTGCAGGTGCTCAAAAACAAGGAGGGCCGCCTCGGCAAAGTCTACCTCGATTTCGACGGCAGCGTGCAGCAGTTTGCCGAGTACATGGACGGCCAGCGCGAGGTGATCGTGCAGACGAAGAAGATGGAGGAAAAGCGTGAAAATCAGAAAGGCAATTCCAAAGCTGCGGTTTGAGCGCCGCAGGCTGTACGCGCAGAGCAAGCTCGTTGAGCCGAGGCTCGCGCGGGAGTACCGCGAGAGGGCGGAAGCTATCGGCGCGGTGCTCGGGTATATCAAAAGAAATCGGAGGCAAGCCCATGATTGAGATTAAAGTTGACGCTAAACGCCGATTTAAGGACAGGACGAACGAATTTGATAGTCCTAATGCGGCATTGAAAGAAGCTGCGCAGGTAGTCTATATGCTGCGTGATATGCTGGTGGAGTATTTAGGCCAGGGGATGGCTACTTACGCTCTTGTAGCGCTTGGAACCGAAATGGTAACAGGCAAGGTAATGAATCCCAAAAGGAGAGAGAAAAATGATCGAAATTAAAATTAACAATGACGGCACCGCCAGTGAGCTTATCGAAGGCCGCCGTCGCGAATTATTTGAAGATTTGCATCGTGCATTTATCGCGATGCACTCAATCGCTGTGGAGGTTTTCGGCGATAAGCTGGGATTAGCTATAATGGATAAGTTCGCTGATATGATCAAAGATGAGACCATCAAGCGCGAGTGTGAGGCATCGACGACGCAGGTGGAATATGAACAAAAGTGAGCGCCGCGTCATCTTCCGCCATCCGCGCGGAATATACGAAACCGTCGAGGTGACGGGTGAGGCTTTCGGTGAGCCGTACCGCTACACCGAAACCGTCCGCACGCCGAAGCGCGACGAACGGCGCATGGTAAAACCGAAGGAGGACGCCAAGGCGCGGTGCGAGGCAAGGCGCAACGCATCCGCGACGCCGGAGGAAAAGCAGAAGATCTTGGAGCTTTACGAGGCCGGAAACTCCATCCTCGCCATCGCGCGCGGACAGGGCCGCGCCTACGCTGTGGTTTCGGCCATCCTGCATGCCAGCGGCGTAAAAATGCGGTCGCCCGGACCGAAAAAGAAAGGATAAAATCATGAAGAGCATTAGCATAGTGAATTTGAAGGGCGGGGTAGGCAAAACCGTCACCGCGGTAAATCTGGCGGCAATCCTCGCCACCGACTACGAAAAGCGCGTGCTGCTGGTGGACGTAGATCATCAGGGCAACGCAAGCCGCTACTGCGGCGTGAATACCGAGGAGCGCGGCGGTCTGGCCGCTCTGCTCACCGGCGGCGCTGTCTGCTACGACGAGGTGGTCGAGATGGCGACGATGTCCGGCGTGGACGTGATCCCGGCCGACATGTCGCTCGCGACGCTCGGCGTGGATAGTGGGTATACGTCGCAGTGGGCGGTTCGCGCGATGCGCGACCTGCGCGACGCAGTGACCGAGGACGACAGCTACGACTTCATCATCTTCGACTGTCCGCCGGCATTCTCACAGGCGAGCATCGGCGCGATTGCGGCCAGCAGCGAGGTGATTATTCCGCTCAAGATCGGCCGCTTCGAGATCGAGGGCATGGACGAGTTGATAGAGCAGATCGAGAGCGTCCGCAAGATCAACCCGGCGACGCGCATCGCCGGTGCGCTGCTGACGATGTGGCACAACTCGCCCGTCCAGCGCGACGGCGAGGAGTACATCCGGGAGACCTGCCCGGTGCGCGTCTTCCGGACGATGATCCGCCGCACGGACAAGGTCGACGAGGCGGTTTTCGCACGCAAGGCCGTCGCGGAGTGGTCTCCGACCTCGGCGGCCGCCCGAGATTACCGGGCATGGGTCGAGGAGCTGATGGAGGTGCTCGGAAATGGCTAAGAAATTTGACCTTGCCGCCCTGATGGGCGAGACGGCGGCAAAACTGGAGCCGGAAAGGATGCAGGAGCGCGAAATTCCCCTCGATGAGATCGAGGAAAATGAGGCGAACGCTTACGCGCAAACCGACATCGAAGAGCTGGCGGAGTCCATCAAGGTTATCGGCTTACAGCAGCCGCTTGTGGTGCGCCGCAAGACCGAGGGCGGGTACTTACTGCTCGCCGGACATCGCCGCCGGAATGCACTGGCGCTGCTCGACCGCAAGACCGCGCCCTGTATTGTGCTCGATGCTGACCTTGACCCGTCCATCCAGACGCTGATCCTGCACTGGACCAACACCATGGCGCGCGGCGGCGCGGGCCTGACTGCCGAGTATACCGGACAGGCCGCCAAGGAAATCGAGGCCGCGCTCAAGGATTTGCAGGCACGCAGCGTGGTCGAGCTGCCGGGCAAGCTGCGCAGTTACGTTGCCGAGGTGCTCAAAACGTCCGAGAGCCAGATTGCCAGGGCAAAGGCAATCGACAACGGGCTGACCAAGGCGTGGAAAGGCGATTTTAAGTGCCATCGCATCAACGACAGCACGGCCTACGAGCTGTCCCAGCTCGACCCGGAATTGCAGCGCAAGCTGCACGGCGCATATCAAGGCAAAATGTACAGCCTTGACGCGAAAAAGATCAAGGCGCACAAAAAGGCGGCGGAGTATCCCTTTACCCAGCTCACCTGCCCGGCGGAGAGTTTTTCGCCCCATCCCTGCACAGGTATGGACAAACGCGCGGCGTGGGTGCGGGACGGAAAGTGTCCCGGCTGCTGCCATAGCTGCGACAAGGCGGACGGGTGCGAAAAGGTGTGCGGCGTGGTGAAACAGCGCATCACGAGCGCGAAGGACGCCGAGACGCGCAAGGCCGAGCGCCAGCAGCGCGAGGACGCCTTCATGAAATCGCCGCTCGCGATGGCGCGGCGGTATATCAAACTCGCGCTCGCGGGCGTCGGCGTTACGAGCGCGGATGACCTTTCTGACTTTAGGTACCGTTGGTCGATGCACTGGCTGTGGGATAATCCGCTGGACTGTTCTTCGCCTGATTTAGACGAGCTTTTCGAGCTGGCCGACTGGGCGGGGGTAGAGCCCTTCCAGATGCTGTCCGGCCTGCCTGCGTCGGTGATCTGGCACGAGTATCCCGCCGAGCAGCCGCCCGAGGCCGTGCCGCTGCTGTGCCGCAAGGATAACGGGAGCTATGGCGAGTATGTCCGCTGGGAGGATGGCTGGCGCTTCGCTGAAGACCAGGACTGCCCGGCAAGCGTAACAGTAACGCATTGGACGGAGGTGATGCCGGAATGATGGTTACGGATTTGATTGAACAACTGCGCCATATGTCGGTCGAAACCGGCTCGCTGGTCTGCCTCGGCTGCGGACACGAGCATAACTGCGGCACGTGCGGCTGTGCGATCATCCGTGAGGCGGCCGACAAGCTGCAGGCGGTGGCGAAGTTTTGCGAGAGGAGAGGGCAAAAATGAAATCTTATGGCAAGGACGGCTACAAGCCGAACATCGCGATCAATGATGCGGTACACGCGCTGTTGCGCGGCGAGCAGAGTGGTATGAGAAAGCTGCTTGAGGTGCTTGATGGTTCCGACGCGGCATACATAAGCATTAAAGGCGGTGAACACTGCATTATCATCGGGACAAAGGAGTTTAGCGATTGGGTTGATGAGAATTACGACCCTGAGGACGATTGAAAAAAAATCCCTGCGATTGACAAAAACGAAAATCGCGGATATTCTTAATAACTACGCGGACGGGGACAGCCTCGTCCGCATGTGGTGTTCAAATTGGACACCGATGGAGGCAGAGATGAAGAGAAGAAAGACAATCCGGGCCGGACGGCTCGTCTGGGACATCACCTACACGGTGCCGCGACCAAATGCCAGCAAGCAGGAGCGCAAGCGCATCCGCGAAGTGACGGAGGAACAGATCCAACGCACCAACGCCAACACGGCGCAGCGCAAACTAGAAATGCTGATGGCGACCAACTTTGACGAGGGCGATCTAGTGCTGACCGTCACCTATCGAGATGCGGACTTGCCGGACAGCGCCGACGTGACACGCAAGCACCTCGGCAAAGTGTTCTCGCAGATGCGGGCCTACCGCAAAGCGCGAGGTCTGCCGGATCTCAAGTACATCTACGTCCTCGAGGGCCGACACGGTGACCACCGACCGCACGCGCACATTATCATAAACGCCGCAGGCGGTGACTTGGAGCTGATGCGGTCACTCTGGATTTGGGGCGACGACATACAGCTTAATTATATTAGAGAGCGTGGGTATGACGGCTGGGCCGGTTACTTAACCAAGGAGCGACGTGAGGCGTCACTCAACGGCAAAAAGCAGTTTGTGCCGAGCCGGAATCTTGACAGACCTGTCACGACTTACGAGTGGGTAGACGATGGCACGACCGTTGATGCACCGCCGGGAGCACAGGTGCTCGATGAGGGCGGCGGCCGCAACGAAATAGCCAGCTGCAAGTACATCAAATACCTGATGCCGAAAACCATACATTATAATAGTAGGACAGCGCGCAGTCACAAGCGCGTTGATTCTGGCTTGGAACTGTCTATAACATATGACAAGGGGCCGGAGAAACAACGCCGAAAGGGTAGACAGGAGCGGAAAACGAGTGTATAATCATAAACAGAAGATGAAAATCGTGTGCCCGCGATGTGGCCGGCCAACTGGTGTTATGGTCATGCCGGGACAAACTGTGCTGAGGTGTTTCCCACTTTGGTGCAAATATTGCAAGTGCGAGTCCATCGTCAGCTTTGACGGTGAGAGCCAGAGGTCTTGGAGCCCAGAGCCGACCGCGTGACATTCCGTGAGGAGTGCGCGCTGTCGGCTTTTTATTTTCCCCGAAAGCGGTGAACGTCGTGAAAAGCATTGCCGAAATCGCAGATGAGTATGAGCGGAACCTGATCCGATTGAAACAGCGCCGGGACGAAGTTGCTCTGCTTATTCGTGCGGAACAATGTGCCGAACGGCGATGGAAACTGCACAAACGGGTTGAAGTACTCGAGCAGATGATCTTCGAGAGCGCCGGTGCGATTGCTGTGATGCGAGGTGTTCGTCATGGCTAAGCCATGGGCGAAGGCATTCTACAACTCGGCGGCATGGCGCGACACCCGCGAGGCCTACATGGTCAGCCGGCACGGACTGTGCGAGCGATGCGGCAAGCCGGGACTGATCGTGCACCACCGCAAGGCACTGCGGCCGCAGGACATGAGCAATCCGGCACGGACGCTCGGCTGGTCTAATCTCGAACTGCTGTGCCATCACTGTCACGACATCGAGCACATGACAAAGCACAGCGGCGCACGCTGCGGCTTTGATGACGACGGAAACCTACTCCCCCCATTCGAGCCGCGGAGCTGACCGACGGAAGACCGCACCCCAAAACCCAGATTAGGCTGAGTGACGGGTGCAGGAGGGGTGTAGTTGAGAGGAGGTGCGGCATGGGAAAACCGAAGGCCGAAACAAGAATAAAACGCGAGCGCGAGAAGCTCGCAGAAGTCTTTGCGAAAATGGACGAAAACAAGCGGAAAACCGCCGAAAAACTCATGGATAATGCGGCTTTTATGGCCGTAACTCTGGAGGATTTACGGGATTCCATCAACGAAAACGGCTGTGTGTCCGAGTACCAGAACGGCGAAAATCAGTTCGGCACGAAGAAGTCGCCGGAGGTCGAAGTGTACAACACGATGATCAAAAATTACACCACGGTCATCAAGACGCTGTGTGACCTGCTGCCGGAGTCCAACGGGGAAATGAATGCCCTGACTGAGTGGCAGCGCACGGCCGCAGGGAGGCGTATCGGCTGATGGGAAAGCGCACGATCTGTCCGCTGACCTGCCCGATGATCAACAGCCAGGGATTTTGCGAAAGCGCATGGAAACGTGCCGCGCAGGTGACGGAGTGCCCGCACCGGAAAATGCGAGAAACGGTGTCCAATTTGAACACCCAAAGCGAGAAGTAACAACGAGAGCCAGAGGCCTACGAGCCCAGAGCCGACAGACTGCCAGAGATGGTGCTGTCGGCTCTTTTTGTTTTTGCGCCGTGACGGACGACCAGCCATATGTCGTCCCCCACATGCGAGTAACGTGGGCAAGGATACAGCGGCGCATCCGGATTGCTGACGATCGGGTGCGTCCGTCAGAGCGCAAAAGCAGGCGAAACCGGAGGAGGTGAGCAGTACGGCAGCCAAAACAGACCCCAGACAGGCGAGAGAACGTCTTGTCAAGCGCATGGAGCGCGAAGCCAAGAAAACACCGGCACCGGAGGGTGAAAACTGGCTGGAGCAGTACACCTGTCTGGTGCTGACCGGCAAAATCACCGCCTGCCGCAAGGTCAGAACGCTGTGTGCCGTCCTGCTTGACAAGCTGCGTCACCCGGAGAAGTACCGGCCGTGGGTGTTCGATGAAGCCCTGGCAAACCATCACATTGAGTTTGTGGAGCGGTTCTGCAAGCAGCCGCAGGGTAAGCTCGGCGCACCGCTGCGCTTGGAGCTGTTCCAGAAAGCACGCTGGCAGGCGATCTTCGGTTTTGTCGATGCACACACCGGTCTGCGGCAGTATCAGGAGTGCATGATCGTCGAGGGACGAAAGAACGGCAAAACGACCGAGTGCGCCGGTATCGAAATCGACCTGCTCGTCAACGACGGCGAGGGTGCACCGGAGATTTACTCCATCGCAACCAAGCGGGAGCAGGCGGCGAAGAGCTTTAACGCCTGCGTCAATATGCGAAAGCAGTCGCCGGAGCTGGCGGCGGCTATCCGCAAGCGCCAGAGCGACCTGTACTACCCGTACAACCTCGGCTTTATCACGGCGCTGGCGAGTGCAACCAACACGCTCGACGGTCTGAACGCCCACGGCGTACTCGTGGACGAGCTGGCGGCTATCAAGAACCGCGCCATCTACGATGACATGAAGCAGTCCATGTCAGCGCGTGAGCAGCCGCTGCTGTTCTCTATCTCGACCAACGGCTTTGTGCGCGAGAGCATTTTCGATGCCCAGTACGAGTATGCCGCCGGTGTGATTGACGGCTCGATTGACGATGACACGTTCCTGGCATGGATCTACGAGCTGGACGAGCGGGACGAGTACCGCAGCGAGAAAATGTGGATCAAGGCCAATCCCGGACTTGGTACCATCAAGAAGGTGGACTACCTGCGGCGCATGGTCAAAAAGGCGGACAACGATCCGTCCTTCCTGCCGACCGTGCTGGTCAAGGACTTCAACCTCAAGGAAAACGCTGCGACAAGCTGGCTGACCTGGGCGGAGTGCTCCAATCCGGAAACATTCAGCATCGCATTCGACTACGCCATCGGCGGCATGGACGCGGCAGATAGCATCGACCTTGCGGCGGCAACGGCTATCTGTCAGCGGCCGGGCGACCCGAAGATTTACCGCCGGAGTATGTACTGGCTGCCGCAGCGCGTGCTCGATGCCGATGCAGCTGCCGGCAACCGCCGCGAGCGCGACAGCGTGCCGTACAGCCTGTGGGTCAAGCGCGGCCTGATGCGTGCCGTGCCGGGCAACAAGGTGGACAAGCAGGTCATGTTCGACTGGTTCTTGGAACTGAAAGAGGAGGACGATCTGTACGTCCGCTACATCGGCTACGACCCGTGGCACATTGACGACAGCCTGCTCGACCGCTTCAAGGCCGAGTTTGGCGAGCAGTGCATGATACCGGTGCGGCAGGGCCCGCTCAGCCTGTCCCAGCCGATGAAGGACCTCAAGGCCGACCTCGGCGCCGGTCTGGTGGTCGATAACAACAACCCGATCGACAAGTGGTGCATGGTCAACACCGAGGTCCGCACCGACATCAACGGCAACATTCAGCCGGTCAAGATCACGGACAGCCGCCGCAGGATTGACGGCACGGTCGCGCTGATCTGCGCGTACAAGGTGCTGCAGGACCACTACGATGACTATGTAACGATGAACGAGGAGGCGTAAGTACATTGGGGCTTTTGGAAAAGCTGTTCCCGCGGAGGCCGCCCGGCGGCACAGCACCGAGGGAATATTTTAAGACACTGACCGCCTACCAGCCGGTCTACACGACTTATCGAGGCGGTCTGTACGAGATGGAGCTGACACGCGCGGCCATTTCGGCGTTTGCGCGGCATTGCAGCAAGCTGCACCTCGAGGTGACAGGCGATGCCCGGCCGGATCTGCGGCGCGTGCTCGGGATGCAGCCCAATCCGTTTATGGATGCGAGCAAGTTCCTTGCGCGGCTGGCGACCATCTATCTGGTGCAGAACAACGCCTTTATCGTGCCGATGGAGGACAGTGCCGGACGGCTGATCGGCTATTATCCGGTACTGCCGCAGCAGTCCTCGGTGCGTGAGTACGGCGGTGAGCCGTATCTGCAGTACAGCTTCTGGGGCGGTCAAAAGGCCGCGATCGAGCTGAACCGAGCGGGTATCCTGACCCAGCACCAGTACGAGGACGATTTCTTCGGCTCGGACAACCGGCCGCTCATGCCGACCATGCAGATGGCGCAGACGCAGGCCGAGGGCATTATCAACGGCATCAAGAATGCAACGACCATTCGGTTCCTGGCTCGCCTGAACGGCAACCTCAAGGAAAAGGACATCACCGCCGAGCGCGAACGCTTTGCGCGGGACAATCTGGCCGGTAATTCGACCGGCGTTGCCATGTTCGACAGCAAGTACGCGGACGTTAAGCAGATCGAGTCGGCGGCGATGGTCGTCAATCCCAAGCAGCAGGAGCTGATCCGCGCGAGTGTGTTCGAGTATTTTGGCACCAACGAGAAAATCCTCACCAACACCTACAATGAGGATGAGTGGAACGCCTACTACGAGGGATTTATCGAGCCGTTTGCCATTCAGCTGTCGCTGGTGCTGACGGCTATGACGTTCACACCGGAGGAAATCGCGGCAGGCGCGTCCATCATCGCAACGGCGAACCGTTTGCAGTATGCGAGCAACCAGACCAAGCTGAATGTCGTGACGCAGCTGTTCGACCGCGGCTTCCTGACCCACAATATGGGTTTGGAAATCTTCAACATGAGTCCGGTCGAGGACGGCGACAAGTACTACATCCGCAAGGAGTACGCAGAGGTGTCCAGATTGGACACCGTGGGCGATACGTCAAAGGAGGGCGACAATGGCGATCACACCGGAAACCCGTGATTACCGCACTTTTGAGGTGCGGGCGCTGTCGGCAGACGGCAGCGGGGAAGAACAGAAATACCGCGTGGAAGGGTACGCGGCGGTTTTTGATGAGGAAACCGTGCTGTACGAGTACGACGGCATTGAATACAAAGAAGTCATCGACAGGAGCGCGTTTACGGGAGCGGAGATGCGCGATGTCGTGATGAATTATAACCATGGGGGTAAACCCGTGGCACGAACCAAGAACGGCACCTTGCAGCTGACCGTGGATACACGCGGTCTGCGTATTTCGGCTGACCTGTCCGGCACCGAGGAAGGGCGGAGGCTCTACGAGGAAATCCGGGGCGGTTATCTGGATCAGATGTCGTTCGCGTTCACCGTCAACAAGCAGGAATATGACCGCGCAAAGCATCTGCGCCGCATTACCGGTTTCAAGCGGGTGTTTGATGTGGCGGCGGTGGATATTCCGGCGTACGACGGCACCAGTATTGCGGCACGCTCGTGGGCAAAGGCGGAGGCCGAGCGCGAGCACGCGGAGGCGGACAAGCGCCGCAGGCTGGAACTCAAGCTGAAAACCTATGGTATTACAAAGGAGGAAAAGTAAATGAGCAAGAATCAGAACAAGCAGGCGATCTTCGGCGGTTTCCGCAATCAGGTTGGTCTGCAGTTTTTTGCAGGCAAGAACCGCATGACTGAGATCGAGGAGCGTCTGGCAGCCATCCGCACCGAGATGGACAGCGAGGGTGCAGACCTTGACGCATTGAGCACCGAAACCGACAGTCTGCTCGAGGAGCGCAAGACCCTGTTGGGACAGGCAGAGCAGCGCCGCAATCTGCTGAACAAGATCGCAAACGGTGCGGGCGGCGAAATCCGCACGTTCCAGCCGCAGCCGGCCGCACCGGAGCAGCGCGAGTATGACCGCTCGAGCGAGGAATACCGCTCCGCATGGCTGAAAACGCTGGCAAACAACGAGCTGACCGAAACCGAGCAGCGTGCATGGTCTACCGCAACGGCTTCCGCCGGTCCGCTGGTGCCGACCCAGACCGCGAACACCATCATCGAGAAGGTGCACCAGTACGCACCGCTGCTGGACAAGGTAACGCTGCTGCGCGTGCCGGGCAATGTCACCTTTGCCGTTGAGAGCGAGCAGGCAGATGCAGAATACCACACCGAGAATGCGGCTATCACTGCCACCGACACCGGCCTGACCAAGATCAACCTGTCGGCGTACGAGATCACCAAGCTCGTGCAGATTTCTAAGTCCGTACAGCAGATGGCGCTCGACGTATTCGAGAACTGGCTGACCGATATGCTGGCGAAGAAGATCGCAAAGCTGATCTCGGACACCATCATCAAGGGCACCGGCACGGATCAGGGCACCGGCATCGAGAAGGCGAACACCTGGGGCGCGACCAACTCGGTCACTGTCGGCAAGACTGCCGCACTGACCAACCAGAACGTGCTCGACCTCATCGCACTGCTGCCCGGCGGCTACGATGCAGGCGCACAGTTCCTGATGAGCAAGAAGACCCTGTTCACCGACTTCATGCCGCTGCAGGACAAGTCCAAGAACGACCTCGTGCGTATCGAGGGCGGCAGCTACTACATCTACGGCTATCCGGTGCTCATCGACGAGCGCATCGGTGACCACGAGGCGTATCTGGCTGACCTGTCCACCGTCATCGGCAATATGCCGGAGGACGTGACCATTACCTCGACGTTTGACGTAAAGACCAATGCGTTCCTGTTCCTCGGCTGTGCGATGTTCGACTGCAAGCCGTCGCAGGCGGATGCAGTCCGCAAGCTCGTGAAGGCGAGCGCCTGATGCTGACGCTCGACCGCTTTAAGCTGTATGCCCACATCGACCATGCGGACGAGGACGAGCTGATTGAGAGCCTGATCCGGGCGGCAGACACTGCCGTCCGGGATATGACCGGCAAGGAGCCGCCGTCGGACAGTGATGAGCTGTTCGACACGGCTGTGCTCCAGCTGACGGCGCACTGGTACGAAAACCGCACGCCTGTCACGGACACGAGCGTGACACAGGTGCCGTTTACCGTGCAGACCCTGCTCAACCACATCGCCCTGTCGAGTCGATACCCGGAAAAGGAGGGCGCAAATGGCGCTGACCAATGATCTCAGACACCGCCTGACGGTGTTTAACAAGCACCAGATTGAAAACGACATCGGCGAAACCTGCTGGCAGTACACCGAGGACGGCAAGATCTGGGGTGCGCTGACCGTCATGTCCGGCAGGAATGAAACCCTGCCGGGCGATACGGTTCGCGCCGAGGTCACGCATAAGCTGACCATCCGGCCGCGCTCGTGCAGACTGACCACTGCAACGTATTTCGTCTATGAGGGACAGCGGTACGATGTGCTGTACTGGCAGCCGCACTACAAGCGCCGCGACCGTCTGGAGGTCATGCTGAAGCTGGTGGTTGAAGATGCGTGACGGATTTGACTGCTCGGAACTGATGGACTTTGCGGAACGTCTGGGGGCACAGCCGAAAGAAATGCTGAAAGCGCAGAAAAAGATGCTGCGTACCAGCGGCACAAAGCTGCGCCGGAAAACGGCTCAGCGTGCGCGCGCAGAGGTCGGGCGCGTCGCGGTCCATCGTCCGAAGTATGACCGTAAGGCTGGCGACTATCACAGGAGCATCAAGCGCGGCAAACTCAACAAAGAAGATGACACGCTTCGGATCCGAGTCTATTCTTCGGATAAAATCGGTCATCTGATCGAAGATGGCTGGACGCCGAAATTTCGCGACGACTCGCGCGGCAGTCCGCAGGCGGGCAAAAAGGTGTTTGCTAAGGCTGCTGAGGAATTTGAACCGGAGTTTGAGTCGGCCGCCGAGGATATGGTTGACGAGTTGATAGATAAAATATGACAATTCGAGAAGTACGCGCGGCACTGACCGCGCTGTTAAAGCAAGCAGCACCCGGTGTTCCGGTGTCCAAATCGGACACCGATAAACCCGTGGTGCGTCCGTCCTTCAAGATCGACATATTCCCGGCCGAGGGAAACGCCGCCTGCGGCGGTGCGCGGGAGCGGTCGGTCGATGTGGACATTTGGTACTATCCCGCCGAGCGGGAGGAGTACCTCGAGGAGTGCAGTGAGATGGCGGAACGCCTGATTGCCGCACTTGAAACCGGTATCGACACCGGTGAGATCGTGCTGGTGCCGGACGATACGGTCAGCACGACCATATCGCTCGGTGTGTTGGTGCTCCAGTTTGCACTCAGCTGGTGCGAGAGCGCCGCCGAAACCGGAGAAATGATGGAAGCCCTCGAATACTGAGAGGAGGAGTAAAACCAATGGCAATTACAATGCCGAAAATTGAAATCAGTTTTGAGCAGAGAGCTGTGTCGCTTATTGACCGCTCGGAACGCGGCATCGCAATCCTGATCGTGCGTGATGATACGGATAAGAGCTTCACGCACAAGCAGTACAGTGACCTCAGCGCCGCACAGGCGGACGAAAGCCTGTACACCGCAGACAACTACAACGCCATCTGCGACCTGCTCGGCTTTGCGCCGTATCAGGCGCACGTGTTCCGCGCGGACTCGGACGGCGCACTCGCCGACACGCTCGCGGAGATCGGCCGCACGGTCAAAACCGGCTGGCTGACTATTGCCGGCCAGAGTGCCGCGGACGGTCTGGCGCTGTCTGCGTGGGTCAAGACGCAGGACAACACCAAGAAGAAAACCTACAAGGCGGTCTGCTATGACCTCACGACTCTGCCGGATGATATGCACGTTGTCAATTTCATCAACGAAAAGGTCACGTTCTCCGATGATCGCGGGGAAAAGGACGGCGTAGCGTATCTGCCGAGCCTTGTCGGCATTTTCGCCGTCTGCAACGTCAAGAGAGGCAGCACCAATTATCTGTGTCCCAACCTGTCTTCAGTACAGGAGACCGAGGATAATGATGCGGCGCTCGGCGAAGGTAAGTTCATTCTGGTTAACAACGATGACAACACCGTCCACGTCGCGCAGGGCATTAACTCCATGACGACCACGGATGGCAAGACGCGCACTGAGGATATGTGCCTGATCGAGACCGTCGAGGCCATGGATATGATAAAGGACGATATTGCGGCGACATTCCGCGATACCTACCTCGGCAACTACAGAAACTCGCGGGATAATCAGATGATGCTCGTAAATGCACTCAACAGCAGCTATTTCCGTCAGCTCATGCAGCAGACAATCCTTGATCCGGATTATGCGAACGCTGCAATGATCGATGTAGATGCGCAGCGAGCCGCATGGGTGGCATCCGGCAAGAGCGAGGCGGGGAGCTGGGACGACGACACGGTCAAGGCCAACCCGTTTAAGAGAACGGTTTACCTGACCGCCAATATCAAGATCCTGAACTCGATGACCGATCTCATCATGCCGATTACGATGGCGTAACAGGAGGTACTTATGGCTGATTTTAACCCGAACCGCGTGCTCCATTCCAATCAGGGCAATATGTGGTTCAACGGCAAGCGCCTTTCCACGCTCCAGAGCGTGGAGGCGAAGGTCGCCGGCGACTTTGAAGAGGTCAACAACTGCGGTGACCCTGCGACCTATCGCATTTATAATGGTTATTCCGGCGAGGGCACGTTTAAGCTGCTCAAGATCGACTCGGAAGTGCTGAAGCTGATGGCGGACGCCTTCCAGACTGGCGAGATGCCGACGATGACCATTATCACTGCCATCGAGCAGAAGGGCACGAACAAGGTCGAGCGCATCGCGTACCGCGATGTGACCATCGACGAGATGTATCTCGCCAAGTTCGAGAAGAAGAACAAGATCGAGGAAGAAGTGCCGTTCAAGTTCGGTCACTTTTCCGTTCTGGAAACCATCTAATAAGGAGTAAAGCATGGACAAGAAGTTACTGGACGCGCTGGCGGCGAAAGCCGAGCAGCGCGCAAAGGACCGCAAGAACGCAAAGCAGTTTGAAGTGGCCGGCGAAATGCTGACCTTTGTACAGCCGAGCGTGGATGCCAAGCTGAGCTATGCCGAAGCCATGCTGTCCGAGAGTGCGGCAGACACGGTACGCGCCTGCGCAAGCCTGATTTATGACTGCTGTCCTGATCTGCAGGACCCGGAGCTGCACAAGGCTCTGGGCGTTACCGACCCGTATGACACCGTCTGGACGCTGATGCAGCCGTACGAGGTTGACCAGTTGGGCGGCAAGCTGTATCGCTGGCTCGGTCTGGTCGGCCCGGCAGAGCAGAAAGAGACCACCGTAAAAAACTGATCGAGCGCGACCCGCTGCTCGACCTTGCGGCGTTTTATGCGCCGCGGGGCATCAGCCCGGAGCAGCTGCGCAGTATGTCGCTCAGCGACCGCGCAGTGCTCCGCGAGGGGCGGGCGCGCTGGTATGAGGAGCAGCGCTGGCTTGTGGCGGCGGGCGTGGCTCTGGCCTTTAATCCGCCTGATAAGGAGGGCGAATAATGGCGAAGAATAAAGTAATCAACACCGTCCTGACGCTCAAAGACGAGATGTCGGGCGGTCTGGTAGCGGCAGCTAAGGCGGCTAAGAAATCCGGCAAGAACATTGATGACAGCATGATGCAGGCCACCCGCAAGGTGGTCGCATTCAAAAATAAATCGCTCACGGCGTTGGGGGATTTTGCAAAGAAGGGTGTCAAGGCCACAGGCGCGGTCGCCGGTCTGACGGCGGCGTTTGTGGCGCTGGACGGCGCGACCGAGGAATACCGCGTCGCGCAGGGCAAGCTGAACGCCGGATTTCAGACGGCGGGCTTTTCCGCCGATGTGGCTCGCAAGAGCTATCGAAATTTTTATGCGATTCTGGGCGATACGGACACCGCAACCGAAGCCTCGCAGCTGCTCGCCAACATGGCGAAGAACGAGGAAGAGGTAACCAAGTGGACGCGTATTGCCGCAGGCGTGCACGGCACATTTGGCGATTCGCTGCCGATTGAGGGTCTGGTAGAGTCCGCCAACGAGACTGCGCGCACCGGCAAGGTGACCGGCGTTTTCGCGGATGCGCTCAACTGGGTCGGCATCATGGAAGACGATTTTAACGCCAAGCTGGAGCAGACGACCGACGTATCCAAGCGCAACCGTCTCATCATGGACACGCTGTCCACGACCTACGACAAGGCTGCGAACAGCTTCTACGCCAATAATCAGCAGGTCATCAACGCCCGGCGTAACCATGCGACGCTGGACGAGACGCTGGCCAAGGTCGGCGACACCAGCTCCAAGGTTAAAAATCAGCTGTGGGTGCTGGCGGGCGCGGCCGAGGACGGCTCGATCCGCTCCGGCTCGGCGCTCGACTGGGTGCAGCAGAAGGCGGAAGCCTTCGGCGCATGGGTCGAGAGGCTTGATCTGTCTGCGCTCAAACAGCAGTTTGATGAGAATTTTACGCAGGGTCTGCAAAGGGCCGGGGACGCGATGGACTGGTGTCGGGAACACGCGGACGGACTCAAGACCGGCGTCAAGCTGCTGGCCGTGGCCTTCGGGCTGGTCAAGCTGGCGCAGCTCAACCAGAGCGTCGCGGGCGGCGCGTCGGCGCTGCTCGGCATGGGAAAGACCGTGCTGACGATGACCGGCGTGCTCGGCGGCCAGACAGCCGCGACAGGCGCGGCCACGGCGGCGCAGACCGGGCTGAACGCCGCGATGAGCGCAAACCCGGTCGGCGCGGTCATCCTGCGTATCGAGGGCGCAATCGCGGTCGGTGTGCTGCTGTATAAAAACTGGGATACCGTCAAGGCCAAGGCCGGAGAAGTGTGGACCAGCATAAAAACAGCGTTCGGCGGCATCCGGGACAGCATCACGGGCGCTTTTTCGGCGGCGAAGGACAAGGTCGCGGGTTTCTTCTCGTGGCTTGACCAGAAGATCGAGAGTGTGCCGATTCTCGGCTCCATCTACAAGGGCGGCAAGAATGCCGTGTCGTGGATTGCCGATCGGCTGGACGGCAACGCGATGGGCACGCCTTACTTTGCGGGCGGCCTGACGCGCGTCAACGAGCGCGGCGGTGAGGTCATGCGCCTGCCGAGCGGCACGCAGATCATCCCGCATGATGTGTCTGTCAAGGCGGCAGGTGGCCGGAGTGTGACGGTCAACATCAACGTCCAGGGCAACTTGATCGGCAACCGTGAGTATACCGAGCAGGTCGGTGAGTACGTCGGCCGCAAGGTGCTGGCGGCGCTCGGCAACACATAAGGAGGTGCGGCAAGTGTACAAGATTATTTTCAGCATAAACAACAATGAAGAGGTTTGGACGCTGCCGCACTGTCCGCCGGATTTCCCAATCCCGCAGCCGGAGCAGCACCACGAGACCTACGAGGGACTGAGCCGCGACTATCGCCGCATCGGCACGCTCGGTCTGCGTCACATGGAGTGGACGGCGCTCCTTCCGGTGCACCGCTATTCCTTTATGCCTGCCGAGAGCAGCGCGGACGGCTGGGCCTATGTCGATTTCTTCGACAGGTGGCGCGATCGCAAACTGCCGTTCCGGCTGATCGTACTGGACGACAAGGGCGCGGCACGGCTTAACATGCCGGTGACGATCGACAGCTTTAACGTTACCGTGCGCAAGAACGGTGATCTGGAGTACAGTATCGCCGTGACAGAATACCGATTTATCACGTAAAGGAGGTGCGCCGATGGCGGCAGGATATGTAGACGATCACAGGCTGACGCTTTACCGCGACGGCACGGCGCCGCGCGACATTACGCCGCAGGTCAGCGACATGACCTTGACCGATGACCTCGACACGCTGGCGGCAGAGCTGACCTTTACGGTGCTGAAGAGCCCGCGGGACAAGTATATGCCGCAGCTGGGGCTCGCGCCCGGCGACAAGGTACGCGTGAGCAACCACGATCACAGCGTCTTTTCCGGCATCATCGTCTCAGCGTCGATAGACGGCGCTATTACCGCCTACGACCGCGGCTGGTATCTCAACAAGTCGGAAATCGTGCTGCAGGTCAATGGTCTCGCCGCCGATCAGGTGATCCGCAAGGCGTGTGCCAAGGCGGGCGTGACAGTCGGCAAGGTGTGCAGCCTGCCGACCAAGATCACGCAGCTGTGGACCGGCAGTACGCCCGCTGACATTATCAGCGATGTGCTGGACACCTGCACGTCTGCGACCGGCAAGCAGTACCGCCACCGCGTGGACGACAGCGGCCTGCAGGTCGAGGCGCTGCCGACCGCGCCCATCAAGGCGTACCATCGTCCGGCGGACAATTTGCCCGGCTTTGATATTACATGGGCGCTCGGTCAGGTGAGCGGTGAGGACAGCATTGAGAACACCTGCAACGCTGTGGTTATTGCTGCCGAGGACGACGGAAAGGCGTACATCGGCGCACAGGCCAGCAACGCGGCGTCTATCAAGCGTTACGGCTTTATGCAGCACATCGAAACGGTCACGGAAAATCCCGGCACGGCTGTGCTCGGCCAGATGGTCAAGAATCTGCTCAAGAACGCCGACAAGGTAGGGCAGACCCGCTCCATCTCCGAGATTTGGGGCTGTGATGAGGTGACAAGCGGCGTGGTACTGCGGTTTAACTCGCCCGCGTTTGGCATCAAGGGCAACTTCCGCGTTACGCGCGTGGAGCATCACTACGGCGGTGCAGGGCATACAATGGCGCTGGAAATCACGGCGCTCGAGCAGGTGCGAGCCGCCGCCGAGGGTAAGACCGACGCGGCAGCCATCAAGGCCGCCAGCACGGACAAGGTGCAGGTGTTCGGCCTGCCCGATCTGTCCGGCAGCAGCGACAGCGGCGCGGGCGGCACGATCGTCAAGGCACTGTTTACGGCTTACTATCCCGCCAACAATGCGCTTGAAGGCGGTTATCTGGATGCACAGGGCAACAGGCTCGACCCAAGCAAGCACACCTGCGCCGCACCGCCGTCTGTGCCGTTCGGTACGAAAATTACCGTCCGTGACACCGGCACAAGCCTTGACGGCACGACCTACACTGTCAACGACAGAGGCGGCGCGATTCAAATCGAGAATGGCGTGTACCACTTTGACCTGCTCATGTCGAGCAACGCCGAGTGCAATCGCTGGGGACGTAAAAACGGCTCTGCGATCATCGGCGGCTCGGGCGGCGGCTCTGGCAGCGCGGTGTCGTTTATCAACACGGCACTGGGCGAGGTCGGTTACAAGGAGTCCGGCAAGGACATCAACAAGTACGGCCAGTGGGCCGGTCACAACGGTGTTGCCTGGTGTGTTTATTTTGTTTGCTGGTGCGCGGCCAAGAGCGGCGCGCCGATACCGACCACCTACGGCTACGTTGGCGATATGAGCAGCTATTTCAAGGCTCGCGGCAAGTACAAATCGGCGGGCAGTTACAAGCCCAAGGCGGGTGACCTGATGATTCAGGGCGACCGTCACATCGGCATTGTAATATCTGCCGGAGCATCAAGCTGCGAAACCGTTGAGGGCAATTGCAGCAACTCTGTCAAGCGTGTTACTCGCAGTTACGCGGAGATTTCCGGTTTCTGTACTCCGTGGGGATAACACAAGATATTGTATGCTTGTGGATAAAACTGTGGAAGATGTGGAAAGGAGTGCGTGCCCATGGCATGGGATACAGAGATGGCTTTGGCCATCAAGAACACCGCGAGAAAAGCGGCAAAGAGCCTACCCAAAGGCTGGTATCGTGCCGAGGTCTTGCAGGTAACGCCCAAGTTGATTTTTTCTGTGGTAAGTAAGGAATTTCAGTTCAGCACGGGAGATGGCCTGATTATGACCGCCACGGCAAAGAGCAAAACGTGGAAGGTCGGCATGCAGGCGGCGGCCATTCTGCAAGGCAGTGAGCTGCTGGTTTTAGATTCTTTATAGGAGGTGTCGGCTATGGCCGATGTGTTTCCGGTCATTCCGGAGGCGCTGCCCGCGCAGGTCGCGGAGAGCATTGGGCGCTCTCCGGCGTTTGTGTTCCATGAGGACGGCAGGTCGGGCAGGTTCCAGCTGATCGACGGCGCTCTGGTCGAGCGGCAGGGCATTGAGGCGGTCAAGCAGTGGCTTGAGCTGATGCTGCGCCAGAAACCGGGTGCAATCCCAATCTACCGGACGAGCGGCACGACCCAACCGGGCGTGGAGGCGGTCAGCCTTGACCGGCGCGTGCCGGAGGGCTGGATTTTTGCCGAGATTGAGCGCAACGTGCGGGAGACCGCCGCGTTTTGTCCGGCCATCCGGTCGCTCGACAGTTTTAAGTTTACGCGCGTGCGGCGCGGCGTGGAGGTACGCTTCACGGTGCGGCTGCACACCGGAGAGAGTGAGGAGGTGACGACGTTTGTCAGCAAGTGACATTTTAACAGAGATGCTCGGCAATATGCCGGAAAGCTATCAAAAGACCATCGGCTTTCCGACGTATGACCTTTTAGCCGCAGTCAGTCTGCGGATGGAGGGCACGGACACTGCTATTGACGAGGCCAAACAGCAGCTTGACCCGGAAAATCTGCACGACAGCGCTCTTGACCGCTACATCTATCCGCGTTCCGGCCTGGAGCGCAAGGCGGCGACCTTTGCACACGGCCGCTTGACCGTCACCGGCACAGGCACGGTCGAGCAGGGCACGCTGTTTGAGTCCGGCGGCGGTGTCCAGTATCATGCAACCGAGACCGTAGCCATTGAGGGCGAGGGCACTGTCCCGGTCACCTGCGCGGTGGACGGCACGGCGGGCAATCTGCCCGCGCACAGCGTGAAACAGATGCCGGTGACGGTGCAGGGCATTGCCTCGTGTGATAACCCTGAGCCGATTGGCGGCGGTTACGCGGAGGAATCCGACAGCGAGTATTATGCACGCTATCTGGTCGTACTGCGCACGCCTGCCACGAGCGGCAACGTGTACCACTATGTGCAGTGGGCGCTTGAGGTGGCCGGTGTCGGTCATGTTAAGGTGTTCCCGCGGGTGCAGGGTGTCAACACGGTTGATGTAGTAATTGCCGACAACGCCGGTCAGCCTGCATCGCCTGCACTGGTTAGGTCGGTGCAGGACTATATCGACCCGGACAGCGAGGGTGCCGGTAGGGGACAAGCGCCCATCGGCGCACAGTGCTTTGTCACTGCCGCGACCGGCAAGGCCATCACGGTCAGCTGCACGGTGTCCAAATCGGACACCGCAGACGAGGAGAGTGTAACTGCTGCCATCAAGTCAGCGGTTGCGGACTATCTGGCCAGCACAGTGTTTGCGCAGAGCTATGTCTCGTACGGACAGATCGCGGCGGCTATCCTGTCGGCCGAGGGCGTTGTGGACTTTGAGGGTCTGGCGGTCGGCGGCGGCACGGCCAACATCGCGGTCGGTGAGCGCGAGTGTCCGGTGCTCGGAGAGGTGACAATTACCTATGGCTGAGTTTGATAACATGCTGCGCAGTCTGCCGGTGGCGTACCGGACGGACAAGTGGGTGTGCGACCTGCTTGCCGCGATCCAGTCGCTCGACGACACGCAGCGCGAGCAGATGCTCGACATTACGCAGCAGCTGTTTCCGGGCAGTATGACATGGGCGCTTGCCATTGAGGAGCGCGACGCCGGACTGGCCTCGACCGGCACGCTGGAGGAGCGCCGCACAGCGCTGATTGCACGGTGGCGCGCCGCGGGCAAGTGCGACGTGGAGCTCATCCAGCGCGTGTGCGACTCGTGGAAGAACGGCGAGATCTCCGTCGGCTTTGCCGAGGGCGTGATCGTGCTGACGTTTGTCGGCGCGTATGGCGTGCCGGAGGCGGCAGCGCTCGCGGCTTTGCAGGATGCCATCGAGCACACGATTCCGTGCCATCTTGAGACCGAGTATCTGTACCGCTATCTGCTCGTGCGCGAGGTCGACGGGATGACGCTCGACGAGCTGCAGGGGCACACGATGCATGATTTTGCGTTTTAGGAGACGAGAAAATGAGTTTGAAAACAAAGCTGCTCGAGCTTTTCAAATATGAGCCGGATAAGGACGGCGCGCAGACGTTCAACATCAAGTCGGCGCTCAACGACAACTGGGATAAGATCGACGAAATCCTTGGTACGCACACGTCGAACAAGTCCAATCCGCACGGCGTGACGGCGGAGCAGGTGGGAGCCTACTCCAAATCGGAAACAATCAGAAGATACAGGTCGGTTGAAGAATTAGGACTGACAACCGGAGCGGAAACAATTCAAAGTATTCTGAAAAACATGGATGACCTTTCGGAACTCAGTTTTTCAGTGACCGATAATCATGCTGATATTTATGCATTAAAATTCGGTGTGGTAACAATTAAAAAGTTTAATTATGGACGAGCGGAACTGACACAGTATTATGCTTACACTGCTGACGCATGTGGCGGATATTGGGGCACAGCAGGGAGCTCAGATGGCTCGACATGGACTTTCTTTGGATGGAAACAAATTGCGTCGTTTGACGATTTATCTTCGCTTGCATCGCCTAAAGACGAAAGATTTCTTGCTCAGCTGTCATCTTCGAAGCAGTTAAAATTCCCCGGACGTTGGCGGATGGATACTTTCACGAGTGATATCAACTCGCAACTGGAGGACACGGCGGCTTCAATGTACGATTATGGCATTGGAGATTTCCATTGCTTGTTATTATCAAATGCATGCACCACTGAAGGCTGTCGCTTCGGCACTCTATTAGTCACATCGCCGCGAATTAAAGGTCGTATGTGGTTAGGGCATATTTGGGAGTATAAATTCGTATCTTGGACACTGATTGCCCAAGATACAATCTCATCGACTGAGGTTACTCCAAGCGTTAGCCGATTAATTGCGTGGCAGTATAGCTGAGGAGGAAACAAATGGGGCACAAAGTACTTGTAGATGGTACTGGATATAATGTGAAAAGCGGTAGAACCCTAATTGACGGTACGGGATATGCAATCAAAAAAGGGCGAACTCTGATCGGCGGCACAGGGTATGATATTCTGCTGAGTGCATTGCGCTTGGCAGAATGGCATGACCATGATGGTGATGCTGCAAGTATTACAATTATCAGCCGTGCCTATGATGTGAATGAGCAATCGTGTACGTTGACTACGAAAGTCAGCGCAAGTACCAACGATAAAGCGCATATGGGCTTCCGATTGACCGGTTTGCAGGTAGGAGATGTTGTTACCATTGATTATGAGTTTACAACCACTAGCGACGGTAATTTCTACATGGAATGTGTTTTCCAGTTTGACGGGTCCGATCGAGGTGTATTGATAGAAACTCCGCCGTCCAGCGGTAAAGTAACTTACACGGCAACCAGTGATGCTATGAATTTGTTTTTTATGACTGGACGCATTGGAATGTACACCACAAAATTAGTATTGAAAAGCATAACTGTAAATGGTGAAATTGTCAGATATACAGGATAAATTCAAGGAGGAAACCCATGGCAACTTACATCAAGGTCGCAGGTGAGCTTTACCCTGCGGAGATCAACGGCTCGATGGCCGACTACACGTGGGACGGCCGCGAGAGTAAGAGCATTACGCTCACCATGTCTCACGATGAGGTAGCGGCGCTGCTGCCGGACGGCACGCCGTGGAGCATTGTACAGCGCACGCCTGCGCCGGGCGAGAGCGGCACGGAGAACGAAAACGAGTGGGACAACAGCGCCTACTCGCTTTCGGGCGACATTACCGACCACCGCGACGGCACGGTGACGATCAAGATGGGCAAACCGACCGATCTCGAGGACGCCTATGAAATGCTGCTGGGAGGTGACGAGGCATGAAACCGAAGGTAAAGGCAATCTACACGCTGTACAGGCACGGCAAGCTGACCAAAGCACAGGTGCATGCGTCTGTGCCGGAAGTGCTGACGGCGGAGGAGTACAAGACCATCACGGGCGAGGAGTACAGTTAAATCAATGAAGTGTTAGGAGGATAGAAAAAATGCTCCGGTTTTTGTTACCGGAGCAAATAGAACAGATTTGGCTATATTGATTAAAAATACTTTTCGCGAAATGCAGCCGGTCGAACTTCGTACAATGAGGTGAGCACTTCAAAAGCCATTTGGCGCATACTTGCGTAAACAGCATCATTTTCAGGTGTCTGTTGAGTACCGTCCGCTCGTGCAACAAACCATGCTGTCACATTAGGAGATTTAAGTGCTTCCAAATCATCTGGAATTTCAGCATCTACATGCGCACCGCCGTCTTTGTTAGCAAGCAAGGTAATAATATCTTTTCGTCGATAGGTGTTCCGTTTGGAATCAGTCAAAACGATTTCGTTAGCCCATTGCTGCAGATTACAAAGATAAGCATGAGACTTTCCCAAAGGAGGGTAAAAGGTTATTTTTCCATTGCTGAAGTTCAAGTATAATAAGCACTGCTGTGTAAGCAGGTTATTAGCTTGATAAGGTTGCGCAGTACTAACGAATTTCATGGATTTTCTTAGATGCATTTGTCCTAACAGCGATTGGGATTTGCTTTTAGGATTTGGAGACTGGTATAGCAAAATTCGAAGAGTAGTAGCCATTCGTTTGGCTTCAATTTCATTTCCTGCATCATACAATTTGGCAGAAGATTGAAGAAAGCATATCTGTTCAGCTAAATGAGTTGAAAAGTCAGATTCATTTAATTTTTTGGACATAATGTCACCTCCTGAGTATTATTCTACAGTCTGATTTTGCAAATGTCAAAGAAAGGAATTGACATATGAAACATTTTATCGAAATCTATACAGATAAAGCTGATTTACTTGGGGTGCAGTATGAATATAATCGCGTCATTGCTTGACGTAAGAAAGTAGGTAAAACATGGACAACCCCATCACACGCGCCGAGCACGAAGAATTTCGGCGGCGCATTGAGGAGGAGAACAAGCGGCAGGATCGTCGGTTGGAGCTGCTGGAGCATACGGTGCAGCAGATTTCCGACCTGACCACATCGGTCGAGAAACTTGCGATCAGTATGGAAGGTATGCTGCGCGAGCAGGAAAAGCAGGGAACACGCCTCGAAACGCTCGAGGACCGTGACGGCGAGATGTGGCGTAAAATCATTGGATATGCTGCCACTGCTGCGGTCGGTATCATCATCGGCTACGTTGCTCGGCAGATTGGACTTAGCTAAGAAAGGAAGGCTACTTATGAACTGGAAAATTCGACTGAAGAACCCGGTATTCTGGGTGCAGGTACTTACCGGCGCGCTGGCGACCGTGCTGGCGTACAGCGGTCTGACCGCTGCGGATATGACCACGTGGGCAGGGCTGTGGGGCGTTATTACCGGCGCGTTCAGCAATCCGTACTGCCTGTTCCTCGTAGCATCGAACGTATGGAACGCTCTGAACGATCCGACCACCAGCGGCCTGACCGACTCGGATCGAGCCAAGTCGTACAATGTTCCGTTGGAGAAGTAACTCCTTGAAAGTTTCTTTCAAGTAGATGAAAGGAGAATGCAGCATGAGCATTCGCTGCGATATTTACGACCGCAAGCTGTATGACATCTGGTTTGCAGCAGCGCCGCATGCGGCGAAATCCAAACCCGCCAAGACGCTCCGGCAGTGGGCAGCAGATGAGGGGGCCGACATCGTATATAACCTCGCGCTGTTCAATATGACAGGGCAGGGGAGCGACCGCTACGGCATTATCAAGGGCCGAACCTTGCAGTACCTCAAGGCCAAGGGCAAAGAGTGCGGCTATGGCGGTACAGCTGAGCGGCTGAGTCTCGGCTCAGAGAATGTTGTTTCTGGCTGGAAGCTGGCGATCAAGGACGGCAAGGTGAACGGATCTCTCGGCAAGTCTGACCGGCGCAGCCGTAATATGTGCGGCCTGCTGACAGACGGCCGGTATATCCATGTGCAGACTTCGGCCAGTCACACCGAGCTGGAGGTTGCGCAGTACGTCCGCGATCACTACGACGTCAAGCTGCTGCTCGTACAGGACGCAGGCGGCAGCACCGGCATGTATCGCGTGTCGGACGGCTACCTGTTCGCACCGGAGCGCGAGGGCACGAACGGCAGACCGGTGTGCAGCGTAGTCTGCATTAAGCGTAAAAATAGGACAGCTGTTCCGAAGGAGGAGAACAAGATGAGCAAGAAGGTATTTATCGGTGTCGGCCATGGTGGCAGCGACAGCGGTGCGGTCGGCTATATCGTCGAAAAGGAAGCAAACCTCGTGATGGCGCTGGCGTGCCGTGATTTTCTGACCGCGCACGGCGTTGAGGTGCGCATGAGCCGTACCAAGGACGAGGAGGATCCGATCAATGAGGAAGTGCGCGAATGCAATGCGTACAACCCTGATCTGGCTATTGACGTGCACAACAACAGCGGCGGCGGTGATGGCTTTGAGGTATTCTATACCATCCACGGCGGCACCGGCAAGGTGCTCGCGCAGAACATCGAAAAGCAGGTCATCAAAATCGGACAGAACTCTCGCGGCTGCAAGACCCGACAGGGCCAGCGCGGCGATTATTATGCGTTTGTGCGCGATACCAAGTGTCCGGCAGTAATCTGCGAGGGCGTGTTCGTGGACACGAATGCGGACGCTGCTCAGGCAGGCACCAAGGCAAAGCAGCAGGCGTTCGGCATCGCATACGCCAAGGGTATCCTTGATACGCTCGGCATTAAGTATGACACTTCGACCGCCAAGCCGGCAGAGCCGGAAACCGACGCCGAAACGCAGGCGGCAATCACTAAGGTGCAGCAGGCGGCAGGCCTCAGCGGCAAGACCATGCAGTACCTGCTCGATTATGAGTATGGCGTGGAACTGATTCGCAAGCTGGCGGCAGTCATGCAGCAGTAAAGAAAATTTCCCCTCTGGAGTCGGTATTAGCACTGACTTAGGAGGGGAGTATTTTTATAGATGAAAAACAATATCAATATAAACAATTCTTATTGATTGACGATGCGGAAAAAGTGTGTCATAATACGAAGTGTATTATTGTATATTATTAAAGTAGCGAGAGGTATATTATGGAAAATTCGGATTTAATTTTCAAATACAATACTGCAGCTACTACTAATATACAGTTAAAAAAGCGGCAGTGTGTGGTTAAGTGTCGAGCACAACAAGTGACAGCAACTTCGCTGATGAATATAGTAAAGTCGCTTAATGGAATACTAAAAAAATATATTCAGGTTAGACCGATTATAGAAATTGATTTATCGAATTCTATTATGAGCGATAAATTAGTCTATATTTTATTGGAAAATATATGCTATGCTTTGATTAAGAAAATGGGTTTACAAGTTAGATTAAAACTTTATGAGCATGATATGATTCAGGCTAGTGGATTTAAATATTCTCCATTGCATTTATTGAGTCGAGAACAACCGATAAATGAAAATTGTGAAGACTTTGTATCGTATTATAGTCGAAATCTAAATACCAATTTAGCACACTATAGAAGAATTGTTTCTAAGAATGAACAAGAAAACTCTGATATATTTTGCACTATTATGACAGATGTGCGAGCGTTTTTGAAAAAATATTATGGAGATGTCCAAAGAATAAAAGAAATCGCTGAAATAGTTGTTGAACTGTGTGGAAACGCATGGGAACATTCTCAGAGTGATTGCTTAATTGATTTAGATGTAGCTAATGATTTTCAAAAGAAAGATAAGTCAGATAATTATTTATATGGGTGCATTAATATTGTAATCTTAAATTTGTCGGAAGAAAAAATTGGCGATGGATTAAAAAGAAAAATTTTAACATCAGATCAACTGGAAAATAGATACCAAGTTGTACGAGAGGCATATGAATTTCATAGCCGCTATTTTAATGAACACTATAGGGAAGATACATTTTGGGGAATTTCAGCATTTCAGGATAAGATCTCTGGTCGATTGGATAATAGCAAGACGGGAGGCACTGGTTTGCCAAGAATGGTAAGGTCGATTGAGAAGGGGTTTGAAGGCCTATGCTGTTATTGTTGTAGTGGTAACAGCGTCATACTTTTTCGACCTGAAACCTTGGAATATAATGATGAGGGTTGGATTGGATTCAATCGAAGCAAGAATTTTAAAACTGATGTGCCGATGGATAGAGTGGTTTGGCATAATGAATTCTTCTTGCCAGGGACAGGATTCAATTTAGCATTTATCTTCAAACGAGATGAGGTAATAGCATGAATCAGATTGAGTTGAATTTCAAAAAGAGCATTACGGGGTTGGCTGGAAACCCATTTGGAAAATCAGTGTATAAGGAACAGGTGTCTTCTAAACTGAATCCTGATTTGGAGAATGTAATCGTATTTCCGGATCAAATAGAAGATATTGCGATATCTTTTATTCAAGGCTTTTTCACCGAATTGGTTAATAAGTATAGCTATGATCAGATTCGTAGAATGATTAAAATAAAAGCAGGAAGCGATTTTGTGGAACAGAAGATTTGGGAGAATATTTATTAAAATGAGTATAACAGATTTGATTGCAAGTTTAGCATTAATAACATCAATCATATCTCTGGGATATCAAATATACTCAAATCGAGGTATGTTAGAACGAGATTTATATGCTGACGTATTTAGAGATTATTTGATGAAATCCATTCCGTATAGTCGAAATGTACTACGCATACGTGATGGTCGCCTGCATTCGTATGAATTACAGAAATGTTTGAGCGATTTGCGACGTGATATTTTGTATTTTAAGTTCACGAATAGTGTGTTCTATGATACGATGAACGGCATTATTATTGATATAGATGAATTGCTTGTTGAATTAGCAAATGAAGATAATGAGAATCAAGTTCGTATGCGAATGTCGGAAATTGATTATAAAATTAATCAAATATACGACGAAGTATCTAACATATATATACATGGAAATTGACGATAGCAAGGAGCAGATAAAACTCCTTGCTATCGTCAAAATTTTATGATTTGATCGAGCAAACAAGGGAGTAATAAGGGAACGCTCTCGAAAATGTCAGGTGTTCTGTAGGGTTGCTTCAGACTGGCAGTCTGTTCGCGACACGAACGCGGCATAGCATTGCGGCGGCTCGATCGAGAACGACCATCACCCGCTGCGCGGCATCTGCACCAACCGCAACTCGCTGGGCGTGGAAATGTGCAGCGATATTGTCGGCGGCAAGTATGTCATCACCGCGCAGACCGTCACCCGTGAGCAGCTCGCAGTGATCCTGCAGCGGTTTGGGTTGGTGGGGAAGTAATAAAACCGAGAACGATGTAGGATTCATGTAGGATTTACTTGGAATTCGATACGCTAAAGGCTACGATATATCTTGGAATTTGACTATTTCTCATATGCCGCTTGACGTGCGGAAGGTCAGCGGTTCGAACCCGTTAATGTCCACCAGTTCTGGAGCGCTGTTTGATGCAGCGCTCTTTTTCTTTGCGTAAAAATTGTTCAGGCTGCCGAAAAAATCCGTGCTGTAACTATACTTTTCTCTCGGGTTATGCTATACTGATGGAAAAGGAAGGGAGGATAGAGCATGTTGTTTGGCATAGACAGCCTGTATTTCTGGCTGGCTGTCATCATTATCAGCATCGCGGCGGAGGCGGCGACGCTTGGTCTGTGCGGCATCTGGTTCGCGGCCGGCGGCGCGGCGGCGCTCGTCGCGGCAACCTTCGGCGCATCTATATGGATGCAGCTCGTGATTTTTGTCCTGCTGTCCGCAGTCATGCTGCTGCTCGTGCGTCCGCTGTTCAGCCGCTTCCTCAAGGCGGGCAGACAGGCGACAAATGCCGACCGCATCATCGGTCAGAGCGCCGTGGTCACTGAGCCGATCGACAATCTGGCGGAGACCGGCGCGGTGCGCGTGCTCGGCAAGGAATGGACCGCGCGCACGAAGGACGGCACTCCCGTTCCTGCCGGAGCCAGAGTGACGATCCTCGAAATTCGCGGCGTCAAGGCAATCGTTCAGAAAATCGAAACCAACGGAGAAAAGGAGTAAAGTATGCCCTTGTTTTTCATCGGACCCCTGATCTGGATCGTTCTGCTGATCCTGCTCATCGCGTTCATCGCGAGCAATATCGTTATCGTCCCGCAGGCGCGCGCCTACGTCATCGAACGTCTGGGCACCTACCGCGATACCTGGAACACCGGCCTGCATTTCAAGGTGCCGCTGTTCGAGCGCATCGCGCGCAAGGTAACGCTCAAGGAGCAGGTCGTTGACTTTCCGCCGCAGCCGGTCATCACCAAGGACAACGTAACCATGCAGATCGACACGGTCGTTTATTTCCAGATCACCGACCCGAAAATGTTCACCTACGGCATTGAAAGCCCGATGGCGGCGATCGAAAATCTGACCGCGACCACGCTGCGAAACATCATCGGCGACCTCGAGCTTGACCAGACACTCACCAGCCGCGACATCATCAACACCAAGATGCGCGCGATCCTGGACGAGGCGACCGATGCCTGGGGCATCAAGGTCAACCGCGTCGAGCTGAAGAACATCATTCCGCCGGCTGCTATTCAGGAGTCGATGGAAAAGCAGATGAAGGCGGAGCGCGAGCGCCGCGAGGCTATTCTGGTCGCGGAAGGCAAAAAGCAGTCCGCCATTCTGGTCGCAGAGGGCGAAAAGGAAGCGGCCGTTCTGGCGGCTGAGGCGACCCGGCTTTCCAAGATCAAGGAAGCGCAGGGCGAAGCAGAGGCGCTGCTCGCCGTGCAGAAGGCGCTTGCGGATTCTATCGCGCTGCTGAACGATGCGGCGCCGTCCGAGCAGGTCATTCGCCTCAAGTCGCTCGAGGCGTTCGGCAAGGCAGCCGACGGCAAGGCGACCAAGATCATCATTCCGAGCGAGATCCAGAGCCTTGCGGGCCTTGCCTCCTCGTTCAAGGAAGTCATGACCGAGCCGAAAGACAGCAAGTAAACCAGAAAAATTTGGGGACTCTCCATAAACGGGAGTCCCTTTTCTTGTGCAGAGTTGCTGAAATTTGTGCGAAAAATACACAAAAAGAATGTGAGAATTTGGCTTGAATTTATACGGCCTGCCGAAAATAGACAAAAAGGTCCGAAAGTGATTGACAAACGCCGCGCGAAGTTCTATGATGAATTCGTCAAAAGGATAAATGCTTTGAACAGGACACGGTTTCCCGCATCACCGCTTTCAGAAAGCCGCCGGTCGTGCAAGACGGCAGCAAGGCGCGGAGAAATTATCCCCTGCGAGCAGCTCGAACGAAAGGCAGAAGTAGTTCGAGACGGAAGCCTCCGTTACAGGGTCACGCTTTCCGGCGCAGCGGCACCGGGCGGCGGATGAGCGGCCGGATTTTTTCCGGCAAGCAGAGTGGTAACGCGGAAGCGCAGCCGACTGAGTCGGAAATGCCTTCGTCTTTGCAGGTTCTCCCGAAGGGGAGAGCAGACAAAGACGAGGGCTTTTTTTGTATCTGCCGTGCACGCTCATTGACAGGAAAGCCGCAAATCCAAACGGAAAAGAGAAGAAAAACCATGAACACACTTACAATCGTGCTGATCGCGGCTGTTGTTCTCGCCTGCGCCTATGTATTCTACGGACGCTGGCTCGCGAACAAATGGGGCATCGATCCCAAGACTAAGACCCCGGCTGTCGAGTTGAACGACGGAAAGGACTTCGTTCCGACCAACGGCTGGACGGTATTCAGCCATCAGTTTTCGTCTATCGCAGGCGCCGGCCCTGTAACCGGCGCAATTCAGGCCGCAGCCTTCGGCTGGCTGCCGGTGCTGCTCTGGGTGCTGATCGGCGGTGTATTCTTCGGCGCGGTCGCGGACTTTGGTGCGCTGTACGCCTCGGTCAAGAACAAGGGCAAGTCGATGGGCATGCTGATCGAGAAGTATATCGGCAAGACCGGCCGCAAGCTGTTCCTCGTATTCTCGTGGATCTTCTGCTGCATCGTCATCGCGGCGTTCGCTGATATGGTAGCCGGTACGTTCAACGCCTTCACGGCCAGCGACGCAGGCGTCATGGAGCTGTCTCCGGCGGCTCAGACCAACGGCGCTGCCGGCATGGTCTCGATCATGTTTATGGTGTTCGCCGTTGTATTCGGCCTCATCCAGAAGAAGTTTGACTTCAAGGGCTGGAAGGAAGCCGTTCTCAGTATCGTATTCATCATCCTGTCCTTTGTCATCGGCGCAAACTGCCCGCTGATCTTCGGCAAGGCGGCATGGAGCTACATCACCTTTATCTACATCTTCTTCGCAGCAGTCCTCCCGATGTGGCTGCTCAAGCAGCCGCGCGACTACATGACGACCTTCATGTTCATCTGCATGATCGCCGGTGCGGTCGTCGGTCTGGTCGTTGCGCATCCGACCATGAACCTGCCGGTATTCACCGGCTTCACCAACGAAAAGCTCGGCACGATGTTCCCGATCCTGTTCGTCACGGTTGCGTGCGGCGCGGTTTCCGGCTTCCACAGTCTGGTTTCCTCCGGTACGTCCTCCAAGACCATCGAGAATGAAAAGGATATGCCGAAGGTCGGCTACGGCGCCATGGTGCTGGAAAGCCTGCTGGCAGTTCTCGCGCTGTGCGTTGCCGGTGCGGCTGCCGCAGCAGACGGCACTCCGGCGGCTGGCACGCCGTTCCAGGTATTCAGCAGCGGCGTTGCGGGCTTCTTCGAAATGTTCGGCGTTCCGGTCTATGTCGCGACCGTATTCATGACCATGTGCGTTTCCGCTCTGGCGCTGACCAGTCTGGACGCAGTTGCCCGCATCGGCCGTATGAGTTTTCAGGAGCTGTTCTCGGTCGATGACATGGAGCACGCAGAGGGCTGGAGAAAGCTGTTCTGCAACGTCTATTTCTCGACCATCCTTACCCTTGCGTTCGGCTATGTGCTGACCAAGGTCGGCTATGCCAACATTTGGCCGCTGTTCGGTTCGGCAAACCAGCTGCTGAGCGCTCTGGTGCTCATCACGCTGTGCGTATTCCTCAGAGTCACCGGCCGCAGCAACAAGATGATATTCCCGTCGCTGATCATCATGCTGTGCGTCACCTTCACCGCTCTGGTGCAGCGCCTGCTTGCGATGGTAAAGGCGATCTCTGCGGCAGCCTCGACGACGATCCCGGCAGGCGAGACCACCTGGGGCGCGGTATTCATCGCAAATGGTCTCCAGCTCATCCTCGCAGTCCTGCTGATCGTGCTCGGTCTGACGATCGTTATCCACTCGTTCAAGGCCTATGCAAAGAGCGAAAAGGACAGCGAAAGCGCAAAAGCATAAGACAGACCGTAAAAAGTCTGACGAAATAAGAAGTTTTTCGGCTGTAACATGAAAAAACCCGGCTTTCTTTCGAGAAGGCCGGATTTTTCTTTTTGCCGCCGATATGCTATAATGGTATCATCAAGCAAAAGCAACGGAGGCGAAAGCATGGAACTGACTCATCTGGACGAAACGGGTGCGGCGCGCATGGTGGACGTAGGAGAGAAGGCGGTGACGCGGCGCACGGCCTGCGCACAGTCGGTCATTACGATGAAGCCGGAGACGCTGTGCATGATCTGCGAGGACCGCGCGCCGAAGGGCGATGTTTTCGCGTGCGCGCGCATTGCGGGCATCATGGCCGCGAAAAAGACGAGCGAGCTTATCCCGATGTGCCATCCCATCCCCATCGAGAGCGTGAAGATCGACATTGAAGCCGTCTCGGACACGCAGGTTCGCATCATCAGTACGCTGCGCTGCTCGCACAAGACCGGCATCGAGATGGAGGCGCTGACAGCGGCTTCCATCGCAGCGCTGACGATCTACGATATGTGCAAGGCGGTCGACCGCGGCATGCGCATCGACCAGACGCTGCTGCTGCACAAGGACGGCGGCAGGAGCGGAGAATACAGCAGGACGAACGAATAAGCCGCAGGGAGCGAGAAATATGAACCTTTTAGAGCAATTTCAGACCATAAGGGAAAGCGCAGAGCACGGCCTTGCATCGGCGCTGCATTTCGAGGCGGAGGGCGCGGAGCTTGTGCGCAGCTTCCGACCGAATGAGCGGCTGATCCTGCTCGGCGGCGGCAATATCGCGCAGCCGCTCTGCCGCTACGCTGCCGACCTCGGCTTTTCGGTCATCGTAGCGGACGACCGTCCGACCTTCGCGAACCGGCCGCGCTTTCCCGAAGCGCACACGGTGTACTGCGACCGGTTCGAGAACGCGATCGACCGGATCGGTATCGGTGCGGGCGATTACGTCGCGGTCATCACGCGCGGGCACCGCTATGATGCGGACTGCCTGCGCAAAATCCTGAGCGGCACGATGCCGAAATATCTCGGCATGATCGGCTCGAAGCGGCGCACAGCCGGTCTGCTGAACCTGCTCGAGGGCGAGGGCTTCGACCGGGCGCAGCTGGACGCCATCCATACGCCGATCGGTCTGGACATCGGCGCGCTGAGCGTCAAGGAAATTGCGATTTCCATCGTCGCGGAGCTGATCGCCTGCCGCCGCGCGGACACAAACCGCCGCTCACACAGCAGCATCATGACGAGCGAGGACATCGACCTGCCGCTGCTGCGCTATGTCGCGGACGAGAGAATCGACAAGGTGCTGCTGCTCGTGTACGATACGAGCGGCTCGACGCCGGTGAAATCCGGCGCATTTATGGCGGTGGACAGCTCGACGAAATTCATGGGTACGATCGGCGGCGGATGCAGCGAGAGCGCCGTCCTGCGGCAGGCTTACTACCTCATCGGCACGGGCGAAAGCAGGAGCGTCTCGATCGATATGTCGAACGATGTGGCGGAAAAAGAGGGCATGGTCTGCGGCGGACAGATGAAGGTGCTGCTCGCGGATCTCTCAAAGAGATAAGAAAAAGACGAACGATACCGGTCTCTCACGGAGTATCGTTCGTCTCTTTTTTGCTTTATAGCGGAAGGGGAACGCTATGCGTCTGCCCGTTTTCCGTCCAGTGCACCTCATTATCCTGCACGAACAGGCCGGTGCAGCGGCGGCCGCCTGCGTTCAGAAAGACCGCGCGCCCATCCTGCGTCAGAAGATACAGGTTGTTGTAGTAGTCCTCGGCAGCGCGGTTGGCGGCGGTGTGGCCGAATACGAAGCCGACCATTGCACCGTTCTCCAGCCGAACATAATTTGTGAAATCGAAGCCGGAATAGGGGGCCGAGGCGAGTTCGGAAGCCCGCATGCGCTCGCGGTCGTGCTGGTAGGCAGGCGTTTCAGTATACGCGCCGCCCGGATAGAGCGTGTCGCAGGACAGGTATTTTCTGCCGGGCAGACAGCAGCCGCTCTGTGCGGGCGCGGCTGCCGCACCGAGCGGCGTACCGCAGTACATGCAGAATTTCGCGCCGTCCGGCAGCGCCTTTCCGCAGTTCATACAAAACATAGGGTCTCTCCTTATTTCATGTAGGCAGTGATGCCGTTCGCGTCCATCCATGCGCGCTTGTGCTGCATCAGCAGATCAAGCACGGGATCGGTGCGCGAAAATCGGTCGCTGAGGTATTTCTGGAGCTTGAACAGGTCGTCATAGGTGAGGTAGGGGTAGTCTGTGTTTCCGTATTCGCCGTCCTGCGAGACCTGATAATGCAGGTTGCCGTCCGGAAGGACCCAGTCCTCGCCGGTCTCATCGACCGCGAGCAGCATCCTGTCGGCGAGCGCGGAAAGACTGTCGTCCGCGAGCGCGTCCGAAGCCCTGTACAGGAACAGGATCTCCGCGAGCTGATGATTGAGGCTCGTGTGCGAGACACTGGACATGCCCTCATGCCAGTAATCCGGGATAAACCAGCCGCCGAGACCGGTCTCAGAATGATAATTCTCCGCGAAATCCTTGAAAAAGCCGCAGTAGCGGCGGAGCGAATCCCGATAGATATCCGAGGGGAAGCGGTACTCCGCAAGAAGCAGCAGACCTGCAAATTCCGTGTTGAAGCGCGTATCAAAGAAACCGGCGCCGATGCCGTATTCGCTTTCGAGCCATGTACTGCCCGACAGCGTCGGCCAGCAGCCGTCATCACTCTGCTCGGAGATCATGGTATCGAGCATGGCGATGCTGAGGTCGCGCGCCGTGCGGGTCGAGCCGGCCTGATAGAGAAAGCTCCTGATCATATAGGAGGCGGCATTGCGGAAGAAAACGCGGTTTCCGGTCGGGATGTAGGTCTCGGGGGAGGGAGTGTAGTAGCCGTCGAAGCACCAGCGGCCGTCACCGGCGTTGCGGTAGTTGCTCCAGAGCGCCGGAATGCCGTCGCGCGTCCAGTCGATGCCGCTGCTGTCCGCGACGGTCAGAAAGGTGAAATCCGCTGTGCTGCTGCCCTTCATGCGCGGCGTGCAGAACGTCAGCCGCCAGCCGTTTTTCGTCTGGTCCGCTTCGATCCAGCCGAGCCAGTTGTCCGCAAGCTGGCGGGAGCCGTTTTCACGGAACGCCCAGACCTGCGGCGTGTAGCACAGCGCGGAAAAATCGCGGCCGGTGAGGAAAAAGGCGGTGTTGGAATGATATTTTCCGGTGCGGATGGGTTCGTCGTGCCAGATCTGCCCGTCAAACCACCGCACGGAGAGCGTGTCGTCTGCGATTTCGGTGGACCAGATGGCGCGGGAGCGCAGGGTACGGTGTGCGGTCTGAAAGCTGCCCATGACGCAGCGGTCCTCGCCTCCGAGCGTCCAGCCGCGCAGCAGAAGGACGCTGCTGCCCTGCGGAAGGCTGGTCCGGCTGACCTCGACGGTCTCCTCGCCGGCTTCGTATGTATCCGCGACTGTGCCGAACAGTGCGTCAGCCTGTGCGCCGAAGCGCAGCGGCGTGCGGCAGACGCAGAGTGCGAGAATGACCGGAATCGCAGCAAACAGGCAAATTCGTTGCAGTAATTTCAATCCTCTGTTCTCCTTTGGAAAGGTCGAAGCCGCTTTCGCGAAAAAAGAAAGCGGCGGCATGCTGTGCAATCAGTATAGCACAGAACATGGAAAAAGGCAACCATTGACGAACGGCGTGCGGCTTGGTATTATGAAAACATAACAAACGTAAAAGGGGAGAGCAGACATGGCACAGATCATTGAATTCGGCGCCGCGCCCGACATCGACGCGATGGACGCCGCCGCGCTCCGGGATTATCTCGCGGAGATACGCGAACGCATCGCGCGCCTCGACGAGGACGAGCCGGAGGACATGGCGTCCGAGGCATACGACGAGTGGAGCGAACAGCACGAAAAGCTCGAGGACATCGCGGACGATATTCTCGACCGCCTTGAGGAGCAATAAGAGAAAAAGCCGGAGAGCAGGGAACAGAATCCCAGACTCTCCGGCTTTTCTGCTGTCAGTCCGTCCACGAGATCGCCGCGGTGGGGCAGGCGTCGATGGCCTCCTGCACGGCGCTGCGGTTTTCCTCCGCCGTATCGAGCGCATAAGCCTTGCCGACGTCGTTCAGCTCGAACACGGCAGGCGCAATATTGGTGCACAGGCCGCAGCCGATGCAGGCATCATCGTTTACACAAGCGTTCACAGAGATCCGCCTCCTTTTCGGGAGAAGTATAACCGGAAGGGAGGGGGATTATTCGCGGAAGAAAAATCTGTAAAGTGCAAACAGGAGCAGCAGGTACAGCGCAGCGGTGCGGAGGGCAAGCAATCGAAGTGTCGGAAAGAGGTCATCACGCCAGTTGACAGCGTGCCGGGCGAAAACCGTTCCATTACCAGTCCGGCGTACCGGAGACCGGCATGCTGTCCGGGCGGAGACCGTGTTCAGACAGATAGGTTTCCACATCGTGCGGCGCGTGTATGGTCCAGAGAAATGCGCTGTCCAGGGCAGCGGTTCTTGCCTTTTGCACGCCGAAATACACGAACGGTGCGAGAAGCAGCGCGAGCGTTACCGCGGCGAGCATAGTCTGCCGCGCGGCTTTGCTGAACCGTTTTTTCATATGATCCCCTCCGTCAGAAGAATTGTCCTATCCTGCTGAAAGTATACCATAAAACGGCGCAGAAATCATCCGAGTTTTCGCGAGCGGGCGGCGGTTTTCCGGACGGGTGCGGCCGTGCGGCGGTCGAGTACCAGACGGCCCTCCGACCATACCGCGCAGACGTTCGCGGCGGTCATCGTGTACAGCGCGCGCTCGAGGCGCTCGGACAGGCTGAGCGCCCGCGGCGTTTCCGTAAAATCGCGGTCGTCGACCACAACGGCGTGCAGACGGTCGCCTGCGGCGAAGCCGTTTCCGGCGCCGAAATAGCGGTGGCCGGATGTCGTGCCGAGGTAGTACGCCTCGGGGACGGTCAGAAAAGCCGGCTTTTCCGGGTCGGTAAAGCGGCGGATCTTGGAGGCGCGGATGCTCATCGTGACCATCTGACTGCCGGAAAGCGACGAGCCTGCGGCGATGTCCGAGCCGAGCGTGACCCAGAGGCCTTCGTTCAGCATCTGCCGCACCGGCGCGATGCCGCTGCACAGGTTGATGTTGGAGTCCGGGCAGTGCGCGACGACAACACCGGCCTGACGGATGGCGCTGCGCTCGCGTGCATCCGAGTGGACGCAGTGCGCCATGATGGTGCGGTCCTTCCACAGACCGAATTTATCGTAGCTCTCCCAGTACTGCGCGCAGTCGGGGTGCAGCTCACGCACCCACGCGATCTCATCGAGGTTTTCCGAAAGATGCGACTGCACATACAGACCCTTTTCCGCAGAGATCTTTCCGAGCGCGGCCATCAGCTCATCCGTGCAGGCAGGGGTGAAGCGCGGTGTCAGGATAGGCTTGATGCGGGTGAAGCGGCTGCATTCTGCGAGCCAGCGCAGCGTTTCGCGGATGGACTCTTCGGTGGTCTCCTGAAGATTTTCGCCGCCGTTGCGATCCATGTTTACCTTGCCGACAAAGCCGGTCACGCCCGCACGTTCCAGCTCCTCCATCAGCACGAGCGTTGCGTCCGTATGCAGGGAGGAGAACATGCACACGCGTGTGGTGCCGTTCGCGATGAGGTCGCGCGCGAGTCTGCGGTAGACGCGGCGCGCGTAGCTGAGGTCAGCGAATTTCGCTTCGACCGGGAAGGTGTAGGCTTTCAGCCAGTCGAGCAGCGGCAGATCCATGCCCGTGCCGACGTTCGGGAACTGCGGCGCGTGCAGATGCATATCAGCGAATGACTGCATGATGAGCTTTCCGGTGCAGTCGAATACCTCGCCGTCGAAATCCTGCGGCTGCTCGTGCAGCACCTCGCAGATCGTGCCGTCGTCGTCAAGCAGCAGCGCGCCGTCCGGGATGGTCTCGAGTGCTCCGAGCGCAGGCGCGTGGACGATGTCGCCCTTCAAAAGTTTCATATTTTTTCATCCTTTCCGTAATCTGAGCATGAAAAAAGTGCCCGACGGATGGAGAATTACCATCAGCGGACACTCATAGTGAGACCTTCCGGCGGTCTCGTAGAAACTCTCGCGCCATGACAGCGAGATTATATGAGCTCTTTTTCCATAGCTATCATAACAGCCGTCACAGCGTTTGTCAAGGGATGCAGGTACGGCAGAAATTAGATGATCTGCGAAAATAAAACTGAACAGCGCAGAGGCCATATTCGTTACAACACTTGCAGAATGCGCTGATGTCTGCCTGTCAGCTTGTCTCGTCAAAATCTGCCACCAACAGATATGTTGTGTTATCCTCATTCAAGCGTTTTGTTTCGCGATTGATGCATATATTAACCAATCATCTCGGGACATATTTGCCGGAACGTCATATTTACAAAAATGGCTGAATGATGTAATATATGAACGTGAATAAATGCTAAAAACAGAAATGTTCACGTTCATATTAAACAACTTTAATCATAAACACAGGGGACGGAGGGTAGAAGCGGAATGGCAGTGATGGTGTCCGGGCATCTATCTGCGAGATTGAATATCAGGGTGTGGAGGTCCGTATGATGTTGCGTAACCAAGCAGATAATGAGATTTGGGAGGTCCGTTACCGGGGAGACGAGAACTATCAGGCGGAGAATGAGGTGACTCTAACTTTATGAGCGAACTGTACATTTTGAATGTAGGGCGCGCGGATTGCACGGTATTGCTGCTGGATACTCCTCAGGGACGGCGGACAGTAGTAGTTGACGGCGGTGGAAAATACCATGAGGACCGCAAACCCCTATTGGAATTCCTCGTACAGAGGAATATCACCGTTATTGATCTGTTGATCCTGACTCATTTGCATCAGGATCACTTCGGCGGCTTTGTACATCTAGTAGACCGTGTGCAGGTGCGGCGGGCGGTGGCACCATGCGGAGACCTGCGATTTGCCAATCGGGTGTATCCGGTGTATGGAGATCGGGAGTTTTACAGGGAATACCATGACTTCTTCCGGTATTTAGAGCGCAGTGAAACGGAACTTATCCGTTCTGCAGATTGTGCTGGCAGGACCTTCACCTTCGGTGAGTATGTCTTAGAATGCCTCTATCCCCTCCGGAACAGCACGCAGCGTTCTGTGGCTTATGCACAGAAATTGTGCGATCCGAACTTGACGGAGGAGGCTATGGCCTGGAATCTGGCGGCATACAAGCAAACCTGCAATGAGGACAGCAGCATTTGGCTGTTGAGGAAGGGCAGTACCGATTTGGCGCTGTTGTCCGGTGACAGTACAGATGAGGCCATGCGAGCGGCTCTGTGTGGACGGCAGGCCCGGCCGCGGCTGCAAAAGCTATCCCATCATGGAATCTGCACTCGATATTTTTCAGAATATGTTCAAAAAATTGTCAAACCTGAAATTTTAGTGGTCAGTGTCGACAAAACCCATTATACTGAAGATATGGGGGCACAAATCGACGCCCTGTGCGCCGCAGGCGATTCCCAATGCTATTATACCTTTCAGGGAGATGTGAACATTTCCCTGTGAGACTGCGGAGAGGGAATATTATGAAAGAACTGACCATCAAGGATATTGCCAAAATGGCGGGAGTATCCCACACCGAGGATGGATATCGTACAGGACTTGCGTATTTCACCCGCTGCATCAAGGAAAAAAGTCAATCGCTACTGGTATTCTGTGCATCAGCGATCATTTTGCCCTGGGCGTCATGCAGGCGGCGGTGGAGACCGGTGTGGATATCCCTGGCCAGATTTCCCTGATTGGTTTTGATGATGCCTCATTTGCGTCACTGCCCAAAATCCAGCTGACTACCATTTCCCAGCCCAAGGAGGAGATCTGTGAAGCTGCTGTGCAGACGCTGGAAGAACTGATCGCCGCAGACGGGCCTGCCCCGATTAGCTGCAAGACCATTGAACCTGTTCTGGTCCGGCGAGATACCTGCGGACCTTCAGGGGGCAGAGCACTCTGGTAATCCTAAAATGCGTGGTTTTATGAAACGGTAGACACTATCATTTGAAATCTGAGCATCGATGTGATTCTGAACTTTGTTGGAGAGGGAGATTGCTTCATCGATGGTACCGTGGGCTATGCTTTTTACACATCTCTGACTGGCGGCAATCATGTGGGTACCAAAGAGAAATACGCCTCCTACAAGGCCGGGTACACCAAGCAGACTTCGGACATCCGCGAAAGTGTCCGCGTTCTCAGGGAAAAACTCACGGAGGTGCTGGAAAACCGAAGTGAGCGCAACCGCTGGATTTCGCAGTTTACACAGTTCCTCACGCTGGAAACCTTAGACCGCAGGGCGCTCATTCACAAGGCGATTTTCGATGCGGACGCGCTGACCACCGAGCTGTCAGAGCTGCTGATCGACCGGGTGCTGGTGTACTCCGACAAGCGCATTGAGATCGCATACAAAATCCGAGACATTTTCGATTGAGGTAGAATGCTATAAAATCGCTTTTTACACCAGTGTTTTTGCAGCTGCGCTTCATTTCACGATAAAGATAGCTTTTCGTGACTGGAAACAACCGGTCATCCAGACCAATGTCATACTGCATCTTCAAATACTCCTGGATTTCGTCTGCCAGAAAGAGCGGCAGGGTGATAGTGTGATTGAGTGGAAGCTGAACTAGCCGGACACCTGCGACGATCTGGACAAGGTCACACCGACTATTAAGTGGCGCAAAAATAAATAAAGACAAGCAAAAACCGCCCTGCTGAATTTTGTCGTTCAGCAGGGCGGTTTTACTTGTCCTTTGCAATTATTTTCAGCGATACTGTTCCGACTAACTTAGTATCAAATCAGTATCAGCAGGCAAAGTGACAGGCAAAAAAGCCTGTATTTATGCGGGTTTCGGAGGGTTCCGAAATTATTCCCACTCGCCCTCTGCAAAAGTATCTTAAACATGTTTGATTTGGTGATTTAGCAGAGGCTATTTACATTACTTGAATTATCGGATGCGTATTGGCTATCCGATTTTTTGTTGCCATGGTGTTGCCAGCAGTGTAGCTGCTAAACTCTATGCAAGAATCATTATACCATAGCTCATCAAATTTATTACTACGCTAATCTTGAATACTTTCTACTATCCACTTCAAGTATCTATCGATTGCTTGTTTTGCATAAATCGCTACGAGAGCTCCATCTGCACGGAGTTTTAGCCCCAGCTTGCCGGAGTTTTAGCTCCACTCTGCCGCATTAGAGCACCAAAGCCTTTATAATGAATATGCATGGCAACTGCTGTGACATATTTATCTGGAGGTTTTGAAATGACAGACTATTTGAAAATCCTGCGGCTAGAATA
>OLQV01000322.1_pt1 | contig 47844 bp, 57 predicted proteins | sample 1672371 | NCBI WGS metagenome assembly OLQV01 (sample SAMEA3136676, study PRJEB25190) | human gut metagenome
CCGAATGCAGATACATTCTACTTTATTCCGGAGAAGTAAATATGTCATATAAAGCTTATAAAGGCTCGACGCTTGTAAAAGAAATTTATCACGGCTCCACTGCAATTAAAAAAGTTTATAAGGGTTCAACTCTTGTATGGCAGGCAGATTTTTACGAGCCGGGTACGGTGCTTTATGAGTCTTCTATCGGCGGCGCAACTGCGGCACTATCTTTAGAAGACGGCATTTATGAGGTTTATTGCATTGGCGGCGGGGCGGGCAGTTCCGGTAGTTATTTTGGCAGCACTATCCGGGGCACCGGAGGCGGCAGCGGTGCCGGATTTATCGGACAAGTAAAACTATCAAAATCGACTTACCCCGTTTCGGTTGCCGCGGGCGGCAGCGCGAACGGCGGGCACGGAGGAAATTCTGCTATTGGCAACGCTATTATTGCTTATGGTGCTTCCGGTATGACTGGAGGTGAAGCTCCTGATATTAGTGTGGATATAATTTCAACAACGCTAAACTCCCCTGGGAATAGCGGCAGCAGTGGCACCGGCTCGAAAGGGTCTCGTGCTGGGGCGTCTTTATACAATGGATATGGTGCCGGTGCAGGACTAGCAAACGGTGGCGCTGCCGGGACAGCTGGCTACGTTAAAATAACCTACGTCGGTTTATAATAAATTATTAAAAAGGTGTCGAAAACAACACCTTTCGCAGTGCTAACTAAAAATCAGTGTAATTTTTATATATCCGCTGCCAGAATTATATCCTTGCGTATGAGTTACATTAGAACATAGCGAGCTGTCAGCGTATGATGACCCGCCACCACCACCCGAGGCTCTGTTTGCTCCTGAAGTGTGAAAACCTGCACCACCACCGCCGCCGTAATAGCCTGCACCACCGACACCACCAATAGAGAAATGATAGCCATGATTATCGGATGTTCCTCCAAGCCCAAGTTGTCCATCTCCTCCGGGAGAAGACCAAACCGAACCTGAAACATTAACCGAACCGCCCGAGCCGCCTGCGGACTGTGTTCCTCCTTGTCCAGGGCTTGCACCGCCTCCGGTGGTGTCTTGTACTCCGGCCCCGCCTGTAGTTCCACCACCGGCACCGCCAATAGCTCCATGCCCCCGTCTCCACGCAGCTGAACCTCCGCCACCAGCAACGAGAACACGATTAGAATATTCGGTGCCGCCGATTCGAATGTCGCTTGCGTTATATGAGACCGTACCTGCATTGGTGGGAATCTTGCCAATCATGAAGTAAAGTGTTTGTCCCGGAGTAACTTTCAAATTACATTTTACACGTCCGCCTTTACCTCCGGCAAGGTTTCCGTCTTCCGAATCAGCCCCTTTACTGGCTACACAATCAACGGTTAAGCTTTTAACCCCATTAGGAACAACAAAGCTTTGTAATTCGCTGGACGGATAAAATGTCTCAATTTTTTTTTTTTTCTTCATAAATAAGTTGGCTGCCATAAAAAACAGAAGCAATTTTCTGGCTGCCATAAAAAACAGAAGCAATTTTCTGGCTGCCTGAATAGATACCGTTGGTTGAATCCTCTTCAAGCGTTACATCAACGTCCTTGGCATATCCACTTTGTTCAATGGTAACAGTCCTAAAACCCGTGTTTGAAACGGTAATTGTAACCCCAGTGCCGCTCTCTACGAATGTAATAACAGCATTATATAAAGTACTTGAACTCTCATAAATGTCGTCGTCAAGAGTAGCGACGGTACTATTTCCTGTTCCTTTGTCAGTTACCACAACCTGTAAATCCAAGACTGCGGGTTTTGTGCTAAAAGTTATTCCAACATTAATAGTCGTTATGTCTCCCGCCATATTTACTTCTCCGGAATAAAGTAGAATGTATCTGCATTCGGACTGCTCGGCAGTTCGTCAACTACCTGCAATTTACTATTCATAATAGACGTTATAGGCACTAGGATTTATGCCATTTTGCAGAAATATACGGTCGCTCTTGTTGCACCTATTATATCGCCTTTCTTTACCATTAATGCCCCGCCACATTCGTTACCGTTCAAATATTCCGCCCCGCTCCTTGTTCTTATCACTTCAACGCCATTGATAGTAATTATACGGTCAGTGTTATTATCTAGCTGCATTCGAGGGAAAATCCAACCGTTTGACGGTACCGTTGCGGTGCTTTCAGACGTGGTTGATGTAGTGATTAGACCTGTATAGGTTGAATAATCAGGAAAACCGACGCTTTGACTATTTATAATAGACGTTATACGACAATCTTGACTTCCTGTATTTTTGTCTTATACTTTCCTTTGCGAAGGGAGACACGCATGAAAAAGAAAGATATATCCTATCCCGGTCTATATAGAAAGCCAGAAAGGCATATTAATATCCAGAACGTAAACCAAGAAAAAGAAGGCTTTTATGTAGGAAGTGCAACTAATATGGCCCGGTTGTTTATTTTTATAATCATATTGTTTTCTGTAATTTTAACTTCGATGGGTTTTTATATCGGAGCACGAATCGGTTCCCTTGAAACTGAAATAGCTTTACTCAAGAAGGAAAAATGATGAAGTATCAGAAAGGGCTTAAAAAGACTAAAGACTTTCTGAGAACAAGTCCTGAACCGACAATCAAGGAAGTTTGTCGTGAAGCAGGTCTTACGGATAAAGAAACTGAAATAATCATCCTTAGATTTAGAAAAGGTAAGTCGAGATTTCACGCTGCTGATGAAATAGATATGAGTGAAAGCAGATTCTCTATAAAGTTCACTCTTATTTTGAAGATACTAAAAGCAATGTTAATTAAGCTCGGCTTTATTGACGGAGACGATTAATGGCTGAAGAACAAGAGTATCTAAAGAAATGTAGAATATGTGGTGAAGTGCTGCCTATTACTGAATTTTATAAACAAGAAAGTTGCGCCGATGGTTATGAAACAAAATGTAAAGCCTGTAAAAAGCTTTTAAGTAAATACACTTATAAGCGTAAAACTGTAAATAGACAAACTTATGATAGGTTGAGACAAAAGAAGAAAAGAGAAGAAGAGGAAGCATTGAGAAAGGCTAAGGATACACTTGGGGGGTATAAAATATACATACTTAACCATCCTAAAGATGGAGAGTATTCTTATAATATTACCTCTACTGAAGGCCTTCTGTTTCGTACTAATGATAAAAAGGTCTTTATAGAAGCTTTATGCAATGAATTTCTATAAAGACCTAAACAGGTTTAAACGAATCTAAAACGAAACATTTTCGAAACATTTTCGAAATAACTTCGAAACAACAAAATACTTTTTATGCGCTATGGTCTAGTTCGAAAGGAGAATTAGACCATGTTTTATATTACAACATTAAGATTACTCCTTCTTGAAAATTTAATTTTACAGGGAGAAGAAGATGTGGGAAAATCCAAGTAACTTTAATTATAAAGAGATTTCTGCCACACAAAATACCTTTATTGGTATTGTTGCCAATGGGAAGATTTTTAATTCCTATAATCAACAGGTCGGCGTTACCAATGAGGAATATAAGAAAGCTCTCGACACTGCTAAAGGTTATCAAGATATTTTGTATGAAAAAGGTATCTTAACAAAACCTAAGACACCAGAAGAAATCAATCAAGAATTACAAGACACATTAAGAAAAACCCAAGAGATGATGGCTGAAATGTCTTCTTCTCTGGTAAGCCTTAATGAAAAGGTAATTAAACTGGAACACGAATCCAAAGAAGTTCAGGAATTAGTAACTCAACCGCAAGCGCAAATGCAGTCACAAATGCAGTCACAAATGCAGTTACAATCACAGGAGAAGAACGATGTTAAACAAGCAGTCAATACTGAACGCAATCAGTCGTTATGTAAATCCGCAAAAGGCTCAATCTCTCAGTGAAGCATTTGACGTGGCCAATAATCTTTTAAATGCTGCGAACAATCCGGAAGAAGTTTTTCAAAAAGCAGGGATAACCAGACAAAGTTTGGAGAAGGCAAGGTCTCTTCTGAATAACCCTATGTCTGGATTCTTTATAAACCTCGTTGGAGGAAATAAAGAAGAACTATTAAGAGGATTAAGTGCTGCCGAGGCTTACCTTGATACAAGGAACTTAGGCACACCTAATAATTCACTAATAGAACAGACCCCTGCTAGTGAATTGGATAAACTTAGAGAGAATTTAGATAAGCTAAGGTCTTCTAAGTAATTTGGTCGGGTCTAACAGGAGAATAGTAAGATGGATAAAGAATCTTATGGTTGGGGCGGCATTGGCTTTTTGGCCCTCTTCTTCCTTATCGTAGTTGCGTTCCTCTTCAACCGCAATGGTTGTGGCGGATGGGGCTACGGCAACGGCTGCAATGGCGGATGGTCTAGCGGATTCGCTGCCGGTGTAGGCGTTCCAGGCTACGGTCTCGGATTTGAAGACTATAAAGCAATCTGCAACTCTGAAAAACAGGAAATCATCAACTCTGCCCGTACACAGTATTTGGTAGAGGAACAGGCTAACTTGACTCGTGCTAATGACACGTCGAACTCCCGTATGATTGCTGAGAAGATTGACTTCTACGCATATCAAGGGCTGCGTGACCAGTTGGCTGAAGCACAGAGAAAGAACCTTGTTCTGGAAAATCAGCTGTATAACGACCGCAAGTTTGGTGCCATTGAATCTCAGCTGGCAAGCATTTCTTGTCAGATGTTGAAACGTCCTGATGTTACCGGTATTGGTGCAGTTTGCCCGAATGCCGCTATTATCAACGGACTGGGAATTAATGGTCTGAACGGCTGCGGTTGTGGCTGCAATGGCAACGTTTTAGCTTAATCAGTAAGGAGAAGAGAATATGACTTGCGATGTTTTAAAAATTAAAACGACCTCGATGACTGTAGCAGGTACTCAGTTGAACATTACTATTCCGGCTGTTACATTAACAAACGGACAAGTATTTCGCCTCTGTTTGGCACAGGAGATTCCGGCCAATGCAGGAGTTAATCAGATTTATCTGGTAAATGGTTCGACTACGATTCCTGTCTATCAGCCGAGTTGCCAGTCTGGAAATTATGCTCATGCTGACCAATTGCGCTGTGTTCGTTCAATCTTAATGGTCTATGGTAATAATCCTGTTCATGCATCGGTTCTTTGTCGTATGAGACCGAGCTGTTTCCCGATTGCCTTCCCGTCGGGGACTCAGACAACTCCTACGCCACAGACAGTCGCTGAACAGACAACCGCGAACACGACCGCGAATACGACCGCGAACACGACCGCGAATACGAAAGCGAAGGCGTAAAATGAGGGGGCTTGGATTAGTTGTCGGATACGTTTTAGGAAATGCTACGGCAAGAAAATGGTGTTTAGACAATCTAAAAAAAGCCTCCCTTATCATTGACCAAGAACTGAAGAAAACTCCTATGGGTAAATTGTTCTGTTCAATGGTACCGGAGAAAAAGAACGAAACCATTAATAAGGAGAAAAATGATGACAGACGAACAGATTAAAGATACTTTTTATGAAGCCATTAATAAGTATCTTAAACACGAAAATATAACGGCTCTTGAAATAGAGTCTTTAGCCAGAGCTTATGTTAATATAAGTGATAAAATAGCGAATCAGATGGACTGTTTTTCTAAATCAATGCTGGACATTTTGAAAACAAAATCTATCCCTGTTGAACCTGTAGAGGAGACCGCAAATGAGTGAATTTATGTCTTTAATGGAAGAATATGCCAAAGTGAGTGATGAAAGCGATATGCACCACTTGACTAGAGTTCTGGACCATTTATTTTGTGATTTAGAAGAAATGCACCCGGAAATGTATGAAAAGTACATGACCAAAGTAAAGCTTAGCAATAAGCATATTCCTTGGGACAGGCACCAAGCAGAGCACGCCGTTAAGAAAATGAGGAATAAGGATGGTACCGAAGGAGAGCACTGGACTTATGAACAGACAACCGAGGTACTAGAAAAGAAAGGTTACGACCATCCGGCGGCGGAATGGTATGTTGCTATGAATATGTGCTACTCTGATTATTTTTCACCAGATTTCTCTACAGACGTTTATATAAGGTTAGCTTGTGATTTTTTAAATGATTCAGATGCTCCGTCCAATAAAATGAAAAGATATTGGGTAGCAATGCATTATTAAACCTTTGGGCGCAGGCTCCCTCCCTGCTTTGTGCCTGCGCCCCCTCCCTCTTCCGCCTCCTTTCTCTTTTTCGCTTGACGACATTTAAATTCTTCTTATAATATTAAAGCGATATATAAACTGAAGGAGGAATTTATGCCGTGTACGCCTTTTTCCATTTTCTATAACATTTTATGGGGCTTTCTCCGCCGCTGGTTTGGTGGCTTATTTGATGAAGTTCCTCTTTTAAAAAGCAGGGGTATCCAAACAGTCGTTATGATTTTATCCATGCTTCCTTTATTTATGTGTTATGGATTCGCCACAGCTCTTGTAACCTCTCTATGGTTACAATTTATGTTTTGGTCAAAAGGCCATGGTCCTGTTTTCGACCGTGGAAATGGTGGTAAACCAAGTAGCGATACCCTTCGCCGGTATAAAGAGATGTGGGGATATAATCTTGCCTGCAAACTCTTTCCCGAAAAAATGTGGTATGGCTATTGGTTTGACGGATTCTTAATGTCGATTCGTTACACGTTACCGATGGCTCTTCCTGCTTTATATTTTCTTGAACCCGGATATATTCTTATCGGTCTGTCTATCAGTCCGATATATGGATTATGCTGGACCCTTAAAAATAAAGGATATATCAATGTTTCAGCCACTCAGGTAGCTGAAGTATTTTCTGGTTTTGTTTTCGGATATATTTGGTATCTTCCAGACCCGGAAGCAAAATATAATTTTTTAAGCTTGACTTTTAAGTTTTTGGGAATAGATTAACACCGGAACTTATTAAGGAGAAATCAATGGATACACTTGTCAGTCCTACTAAGGAAAATAGCTTCAATCAGAGTAATGACAACGTAGTTTCTGAGAGAAGGAACATTAATATAAACAAGACCTATATGACATCTCAAAATTTTTTGATAGGTGCCGCTCTTATCTCAATTTTTGTTATGAACATATTATTGGCTATGTTTTTAATCCGGTCAATAGACGACCAGAAGGCGAGCATCATAGAAGCCAAAAACGAAATGATAGAGTTCAGAAGCGAACTCAAAAAAGGTATAGACGAAGAAATAAATCAGCAAAACGACGTTATAGCTGAGTTTATAAGAATAAACAAAGGGAGGTAGCTATGTCAGAGACAACTCTTGTCAGTACCTCCCGTTTAAAAGATTTTGAACTCTTTTACGACCGGATAGGAAGCACCATCCCTTCTTATTCAGCCGAACCTCCAGCAGGAACTCTGCGTATCAGCGTACCGAACACAGAGGTATCCAAAACAGAGTGGGCCGCTTTGTACGAAAAAATCGGTGGCGAAGACGGTAGCACGCCTGATACCTTTGTCCTTCCTTATAAAGAAAAGGAAGGGGACTTGGAATACTATTTGGTAGGAAAGATACTCATATCAGATATTGTAGTAAGTGGTAACGTGATTTCACAAACCTTTACATACGATAATCTGGACAGCGAAGGTTATTTCCTATTTCAACATGGTATAGGTCATTTGCACCCCATCATCCAAGTTAGGGACGCTGATGGAGGACAAGTTCTTATTCCAAAAATAATTAACGAAACTGGCCAATCAAAGCTTTTAATTGGTGGACGTTTTAGACCAGCATGGGAAGGAACGTGGACAGCATTGGCGCTTGGTTAGGAGAAAATTTATGGTAAAGTCTACGATGCTGATAAACGGAAAAGAAATCAGTCCGTCCCAAGCCGGAAAGATAGCCGAGGATTTTATTATTAAATGGTTGTCCAAAAAAAGTAAGTATATCTACGTTGCCAGATTCTCTGATACTTATGATGCCAATAAAGGCCGCTGGGGGACAGGTCAGAAGAAAGTTGTTCTTCCACGAAAACCTTGTGATATAATGTTAATTATGAACGGTATAACTTATTTCTGTGAAATAAAAACCTCTACCAGTAAAAAAGGCCTAACCGGCAGTCTTTTCTCTACTCAAGCTTCAGAGAGATATAAGATAGCCGTAGCTGGTGGAAACTATGCCTATCTTATCTACAGTACAGAGAGAAGAGAATGGTACTTCATTAATTATCAGGATTTGGTGAGTGACTATACTTGGGAAGACATGATTCATTTTTATATTGACTTTCCAGAAGTACCGTTTTAAAATAAAGCTACTTTTTTACTTGGGAGACATTATGGAAGCTTTAAATAATCAGAAGGTAGAGTGGACCGATATTATGGTCGACGTTGAAACAACCGGTACGAGTATAGCTACTGCCGGGGTTATTCAGCTGTCAGCTGTTATGTTCAACTTAGAGAAAGGAATTATCGGTCCCGAATTTGATTCTTGTCTATTGTTACCGGAAGGATACTTCTGGGAAGCAAAAACCCTTAATTGGTGGGTATCGAATCCAAAGAGGAAGATAATCCTTGATGAGATTACAAAGAAATCCTTAAATCCTAAAGAAGTTATAAATAGTTTTATTAGATGGAATAGAGTTGAAGGCCCAGCTAAACATTTTTGGTCAAAGCCCAGTCACTTTGATTTTACCCTGCTAGATAAATATTTTCGTATGTATGGATTTCAAAATCCATTTAAATACTGGAAGGCCAGAGATATGAGAAGTTATCTGTTGGGTATTATGTTTCCGGAACCGCTTCCGGAACTGAGACTGGAATCGGACGACGCTCATAATGCATTAGCCGATGTTAAATTTCAAGTTATGGAACTTATTAAATACACTCAAAAATACAAGGGAGAAAAATAATGGAAAAAGATGTTTTAACTCTAGAAGATTACCAAGAAATAGCTAAGAAGAAAGGCTTTATTCTTAGTCCTCATGCAGAGAAAATTATTGCCAGAGTAAACGCCTGCAACGGGTATTGTCCTTGTGTTTCGCCAAAAGAACGTGAAGCACATCCGGAGAATAATTACGAATGTCCTTGCAGTCTTATGGAAGAGGATGTTAAAGAAACAGGACATTGCCATTGTAACCTGTTTCTCCGACCGGAAGAAGAACACTGACACTAACACTATTGATTTTACTTGGGAGATTAATATGAATTTATCTGATAATTCTAGTCCATTTGTTTTAATCGGCGACGTACATATAGGACGTAAGTTTCGTTCCAGAGATATTCCTTTGGAAATGAAAGGGGTTCGTGAAGAAGTCCTATTGGCTCAATTTAACCGTAAGGTAGAAAAGGCTATTGAAACTTGCAGAGAAAAGAACAAGGAAGGGGTAATTATTCTTGGAGACCTTTTCGATTCTTTCTGTGTCAGCTACGATGACCTTATAAAGGTCTATAATGTCGTAATTAATTTTGTCTATAACTATTGCCCTTGCTACATTATAAAAGGGAACCATGACCAGTCTAAAGATAAGGAAAGAATATCGGCTTTTGATATATTAAAAAGACTGTGCAAAAATTATGGTAATCTTAGATTTATAGAAGAACCTCGTTTTATAGGTGAACATCTTTTAGTTCCCTACTATTCAAGCGAAGAACTTCCTCAAGTTCTTACTAATTATAACCATAGGGGTTATACCATTTATGGTCATTTTGAAGAAGCTGACCTAAAGTGGTTAAAGCTGTGCTACCAACAAGTCTTTAGTGGACATATTCACAGTCCTCGTCAAGAAGGTAATTTAACAGTAGTTGGAAGTATAATGCCCCTTACCTTTGCCGAAGACCCGACAAATACTTTTATGAGAACCTGTACGCTTGCTGAATATGAATATGACCTTTCTCTTGGTATTTCAAAAGGTCGTTGCTACCGTCTTAAACTGCAAGAGGGAGAAGAACTTCCTTCACGACCAATATGCCTTCAAATGTCAAAGTATATTGAGCCCAAGGAAACTAAAGAAGAAATAGACCTGAATGTAGACTTTGAACCGTTTGATATTGAAAAGCTTATGCACGAAGCTTTAGACAATCTTAATTTATATGAGGAGGTCTATAACCAGTATTTAGAAAATAAGATGTCGGAGGCTGAGAATGTTTAAGCAGGTTAATATTGAAAAAGGTCCTATTCATGGTGGAAAGATAATCTCTTTTGAAAACGGATTGACAGCTGTTGTCGGTCCTAATGGTTGTGGTAAATCCCTGCTGGTAGAATATATGTCCTTCGCGGTTTTCGGCAGTGTAGCTCTTCGTGGAAAAGTCGACGATTATAAAGACTTATCTATTACTGTCTGGTTGAGCGTGAAAGGAAAAGACTACAAGATTGAGAGAACTACCAAGAATTGTAAATTGTATGATAGTCAAGGAACTCTCTTATGCACAGGAACTAAGCCATGTAATATCAAGATTATATCCTTACTTGGTTATGATTATAATGTTTATAAAATGGGAAATTATGCAGCCCAGTTAGATATACTTGGTCTTGGAAATATGAAGCCTTCCGAAAGAAAGACTGCGTTAGATAAGACGTTGGGAATAGGGATTATTGACAAGCTTATTAAGTATACCAATGATAAGGCTTTAGAATTTTCTCATGAAGAGAAAGCGATTCGTGGCCTGTTAATAGACCCGGGAGAAGAGCCGGTCGCGCCAGAGGGTTACCGTCCTATTTTACAAATTGCACAAGATTACGAAAATGTAAAAACAGACCTGCGTGGTTATAAGATTTTTCAAGCTATGGAGGAACCAGTAGAACCAGAGAATCCAGACAATAAATACTCCGAAACAATCAGGAATGTGGAAGCGAGTGAGATTAGCAACACAATTACGCTCAGAAAAGAGTATGAGACCAAGCTGCTTCAATTTGCTGATGCTGTTAAGCCTAAATATACCCGTTCGGAACTGGAAGAAATGATTAGGCAAAATAAAGCCTATCAAGAATACCAACAATATCTGGCAAAGACGGATTTCTTCTCTAGACAAGAAAAACCTATCTTTACGCAAAAAGAACTGGATGAAGAAAAAAGAAAGAAGGACGTGTGGGATATTTATCATCTTGAACTGACCAAGTTTAATATCGGGAAACAAACGTGCCCGAAATGCGGTCATATCTTCAGTAGTCAGATGGCAGAGCCTACTCCCCCTCCATTTAAAGAACCTAAACTTTCTTTTGACGGTCTCCAGAGACAACAACAGCTAATAAATTATCAAAATGAATTTAACAAGATTCCTAAGGTTGAAGAATGTGTAAAACCTATTTTACAAAGTGTTGAGGTCAGCAATCTCCTTTGTGATTGGGATATGTATGACCAAAAGGAAAAGGAAGAAGCAGAGATTTCTGCTAAAATGGCCGACCTTCCTAATTACACTCTTGAAGATTTACAGGTTCGTTTAAACTATGAGAGAGACAGAGCCGAGTATGGTCCACGAAAAGAAAATTATGAAGGTTATAAAGAAACTTATGAAAAAATGGCTGCTGAGTATGCTAATTTTCAGCTTACAGATTTAGAAACTAAGCTAAACAAGTTAGCTATTTTATATCATCAGTGCCAAGAATATGAGACACAGAAGAAAATATGGGATGTTCAGAAGAGTGATTATGACAGAGCCAAAGAAAGGGCTGATACATTTGCAAGAGAAGGAGGTCGCTATAAGAAAGCTGCCGAGAATCTGAAAGAGATGAAAGTTAAGATTAAGGGATATGTTCTTCCGTCTCTTCAGAAAGTAAGTTCTCATTTACTTTCTGATATGTCTGATGGATTGTTTAACGAGATTACAATCAGTCCTGACTTCGATATTCTTGTGGAAGGACGAGAAATAAATCTGTTCTCAGGTTCGGAACAGGCTATGATTAACCTTGCTTTAAGACTTGGCTTAGGACAGGTCTTAACCCATAAAGTGTTTAGTGTCTTTATCGGAGATGAGATTGACGCGTCAATGAGAGAAGACCGGGCACAATTAACAGCCAATTGTCTTAAAAAGATTTCAAAATATATAAACCAAGTTATTTTGGTATCTCACAGAGACATTGAAGCTGACCACTATGTACAATTAGGAAATGGAGACTAAATATGGAATATAAAGTTGAGATGGATAAGCTGACAGAGGAACAACTGGAAGCCTTCAGAATTATTAATAATGCAGCCGTCGAGCTTGAATTGGAACGACGTGTTAGAGAATCTACTTATGAGGACGAAGTTGAGTTTATGGAAGACGTAAGTAAGGCTTATTTCTTCCTCCGTCCAATGTACGATAATATGCGAAATAATGATACCAAGAAAACAATTACCAACTCTGGTATTATTGAGACTCTTGAAAGGTTCATTCGTACGGCCAAAGCGAATAAGATTGAATATAAGGAGTACGAATCGGCTTCGGAAAAAGAACCGGAACAAGCTCCGGCTCCGGAAAAGGAACCAGCTGAGGCAACCAAACCAGCAGTGTGGATTATTAGCGATATAGAGAAACCGGAACCGATTCCGGCTTCGGAACCGTTCTCTGAGCCATATAAACCTGTTGCGCAGTCAAAAACGGTTAATGACCCGTATAATCCAACTCCTATGCCCCTGAGACCTTTACTACAGCAGGAATCGCAACCGGAAGTTCAACCGGCACAGCAACCGGCGCAGCAACCGATTCCGGCTCCGGAACCGCAACCGATTCCGGCTCCGGAACCGCAACCGGTAGCGCAGTCGGTTCCTCAAAGCCGCTTAAATGAGATTCTGGCTAATATTCCGGTTGTAGGAAATTAAGATGACACCGGAAGAATATACAGAAGAGTGTCGAAGAACTGAGAGAAGAGAAGACTGGGCGGAAATTACACCAGAACTTTCTAATAATGTCCGTCTTCTCTATACTCTCATTGGATTAACAACTGAGGCCAGTGAGGCAATGGACGTTTTTAAAAAACATCTGTTTTATAAAAGACCCTTCGATTTAGACCATTTCAAATCGGAGCTTGCTGACAGCCTATGGAATCTGACCATGGCGGCAGACATTGTAGGGTGTTCATTGGAAGACCTCATGAGAATTAACACAGAAAAGCTTCGGAAAAGATACCCTAACGGTTTTACCATAGAAGATGCAAATAATAGAAAGGAGAATGACCTACGAATGAAGTAATTGATACTGGTCTAATTCAGAAAGATAGATTGAAAGATATTATGAGAGAAATTCTTAGCCTCGAGCATGAAAGAAACGCAGTTAAAGAAGACATGGTCGACGTAAAAATCATATCTCATCTTTCTTGCCAAAGGGGATGTTTAGTAAAGCTTTGAAGGTATATCTTGAAAAAGGTTATGACGGACAGGCACAGGCTGACTATGAATATTTGTCAGATTTACTTGGAATACCCTTTGCTTGTAAAATGTACCAGCCAAGAGAAATGACGGATTTGAGTGAAGACCAAAAACAGAATATTGAAAAGGTTAAGGAGCTCTTTGCTAATTATGATAGACTTTTGAATGAGAGGAATACTATCTCATGTGATATTAGAGACATTTATATTCAAGCTAAAAATATTGGTGTTAGTGTTCCTTTACTTAAGAAAGCTATTGACTTTTGCCTACATCCTAGTAAACTGGAAGCGTACCAAGACAGTATTCCTCTTCTTGATACTTATGTGGATATTTCTAAAGAAGTAGACTAAGGTATTCTGAAGAGTATGTGGATGTTGTTCGATACTTTCCAATAATTACATAGGTTAGAAACGTTTAGTCTCCCAAGACTAAGAAAGGAACTAGGTCAATAACCCAGTTCCTTTTTAATTGCTCTCTTATCGGCGTTGCACTTTAAAAGTGCTTTATGCAAATCCACTGTATATTTTCTTAAATAATCATTCCTGTAGCGGGTTCTTTTCGGAACCGGGCACTCTTCTAGAAGATTAGCCGAGATTGTGACAGGGACGATTTTCTCGCCCCTTGTACAGCTAGTAAGGAATAGTATTGTCGACAGCAGCAGGAATAACTTGAAGAAGCCAGTTTTTACTATCATCGTCGGTCTCCTTTATTTTTTCCAACTCTTTTTCTTGTGCCTCTTTCTCAGCATCTATCTGCTGATACTCAAGCTCTCTCTCCTCGGCTGCCTTTTGTACCAATATTAATTGATTACTAATATAATTTAAATTAGATTCTAGCTTGGTAATATATTCGTCCCTTTCAGCCAGCTTTTCTTCGGTTCTATTAAGGTCGTGTGTTACCAAGGCGGCATAGACAACGATTACGCCTATTACCAAAATAAGATATTTTACAGGACTAGACATAGCTCGTCTCCGGCAAGCCGGTTTTGTAGCCTTTTTCCGGAGGGGAGAAAAGAACTTCTTTCCGATTCCGTCCCTCTCTTTTATAGCTGACGTGAACCCAGTCATAATATTCTTTAGATAAGCCCCGACGACGGATTTCGTAGATAAGCTGGTCAAATTCAAGGTGGTCTCTTATCCATACTGCAAGGTCATAATTCGGTACCGAGTTCGAGATTATGTCCGCAGCTTGTCCCAGTGCGTGTTGACTTGTCGTCTTCCTGCCTAAGGCCAGACAGAGCTGGGCATTACTATAACCAGAAGAAATAACAATAGGTCCAAAATGGTCTCTTACTTTCTGAAGAACTTTTTGACATAAAGCTCTTGCATTAGGTATAATCGTTTCTGGGTCATGAATATTATTGTTTATCCCTCTTTGTTCAGCGGTTGAAGAGTAAGTAAATTCTTCAAGTGTAAAATTATCTGATAAGTTCATGGCTACCTCCTTATTTTAGAATATACTAAATAGTAGGAAAGTCAATACCTAATCAGAATCTCGCGCCGGTCAAGGTTCCGGATTAACGAAACGGTCGCTTGGTGAATCGTTGGGAGAGGAGAACACCGTCTTAGGCATTAATCAGCTCCCGCGCCATAATCACGGGGACTTGGTGTCAATTCAATCCAACGTCGGTAGTAAGAACGGCAGAATTGCTTATTGGGTAGGCTCTAGGCAATACAACAGACTCGGGCGCACCGATGAACATACAATCATAGAAGAGGACGATTACTATGCCGGTACCGCTGAAGCTGGCGGTGGAGGTAATGCAGGCCATAACACAATGCAGCCGACCACATTCGTAAATGTGATGCTGAAGCTCTAGTTAATCGGAACTAGTTAATCGGAACTAGTTAATCGAAACTAGTTAATCGACAGTATCAAAGCTTTAACATTACGTTCACAAAAACGGTTGGTTGCATAACATTAAACGGTTTACTTTCTCCGGCTGTACCCATAGATATATCCGGTTCCTGTCCTCTTTGATAAAGATTGTGACCGTCACGGTGGAATGTAAAGTTTCCTGTGTACCTATCAGAATAAACGGGAACCTTATTCTTTAAATCGTGGTCATGTGCTGCTAGTTCTTCAACAGTCATCGTATGGTTCTCCTCTCCCAACGATTCACCAAGCGACCGTTTCGTTAATCCGGAACCTTGACCGGCGCAAGCGACGGCGCGACCTAAGAACTTTGGCAAGACCAATCTTTTATTTGCAGACCAATCTTGGATTGCTGTTGTCTTCGTGGAAGAGGTCCCGGAGAAGGTCTGGATTTCACAATAAGGAATATCCCACATTAACATAAACAAGTCATAGGTATCGGAATTAGCCCGTGTTGTTGCTCCGGAAGCAGAAGAACCAATAGAGCCGTCATCAAGCATTATCCAACCTTCATCAGCCGTTTTTTTAAAGGTCAACTTTGCATCGCCAGTAGTCCAGCCTAAAGATTGTTTAAATTGGGTGCTGACCTTATCCATTGTGATAGACCCGTCTGCAATGTATTTTCCATCAATAGGAACGTCAATGGTTGCAGCTGAACCTAAGTTAAGCAATTCCCTGACCTCAGCGTCATCCGTAGCCTCAAAAAGAGCCAGCATATATCTAGTAATCGTGACAGCTTGCATATCTTCCGGCCCGTTAAAATAAGGGACTGCTTGCTGGGCTTCTTTTAATTTTGAAAGAGTGGTCAATATTTTACTAAGGGGTTGATAGTTGTCCTTCACCCAATCTGTATAAGCAGGATTACGATTGTCTTCGGACAGTTGTTTCCATTGGGGCTCGGGGTCAGCTGAAATTAACTGAAAGTTCCCGCGTCCCATCATATATACCTTCATACCAACGTCGGCCGTAGTCACAGTCGGGAAAGTGGAAACACGCCTGAACCCATGTTTGGAAGCATCATCTCTGGCCAATATATTGGGTAAAGATTCATCAATATAGTCAGTAGGTTCAATGTTAGGGTAATTGTAATCTGTAATATCGTCGTTATTGGCCATGCTTCCTCCAAATTGTCTAAATTGTTTGACTCTCCGTCTCGATTCTCTATCTTAGTTTTCTACCTAGGTTTTCCTATCTTTATTTTTTCAAAAGTATTACCGGTGATTCTTCCGTTAATAGAGATACTAAATTTTTCGAGTGTAATATATATCTCATAAAAGAAGACCCACCAAGACATTATTACACTATCTGGAATTTTACAAGTAGAAATAAGCTCAGCCAAGAGCTCAAAATAGGACGAAGACCATTGGTTAAACATATTGATAATGTAAGCTATATTTTCGTCACTCCAATCATCTTTCTTCAGCTTTTCCTCAATTATTTTTGAATATTCAATTTTAAAATTTTCTATACCCTGTTTATGGTAAAGATAGTAGCTACAGAACTTTTCTTTAGATAAATCGCCGTTTTTGTAAGCCATTAAATCAGCCGTAAACTTATCTCTTAACATAGACAACATAGTCTTTACCAAATAATGATAAAGAGCGTTTCTTCCAACGTCTTTTGAAAGATGAAGAGATTCAATTTTTATAATTTTAAGACTTATTCGGTTCATGAATAAGTCATTGCGAATATCGAAAGCATTACGTTCTTTTTCTACCTCTTCCTTATTACGGTCAAAGAGGTCATACCTGAGATATGAAAGTAATCGTCTGATAGAATCTTCATATTTTATCCAAGCAACCAAAATTAATATAATGCAGGTTAGAATAAGTACGGTTAGATTACCACTGGCGATGTATTCTACTATCTTATTAAAATCAAGATTCATAGGCCTTTCCTTACTTATTCGTTATTGCCGCTTCTAATGCCGTAATTCTGGTTGTTAGATTAGCTATTACAGTAGTTAAATCATCACTTAATTTATCTTCAGTAATAGACTTAGGAGCAATGTTTCCGGTTGAAACATTCTCCGTTCCTAAAAGTGATGTTGCGACGTTATCGGCTAACTTCTCTTTTGTAACGGATTTATCTGCGATAGAAGAAGTAATTACTGCGTTATTAGCCAATTTAGTAGAGTCAATCACCGAGTTGGCTAACTTGGCAGTGGTTATAGACCCGTCAGCGACGTTGTTTATATCTACAGGAATGGCTGTTGCAAGTTTAGCTGCCGTAACAGCTCCATCTTTCAACTCAGCAGTCCCGATTGAGTTCGCGGATACGGTTATATAAGAGGTCTTAAATATGGACCTAATAACAATCTCTTGTCCTACTACCGGTTCCATAATAAATTTTACAGTATGACCGTCCGGGAGAATTTCCCAGTCAGCATCCATTAATACTTTTCCAGCATGAACTATTATAAGGCTGTCCTTATTTAAAATAGGGAAACCAACGTCGAACTCTGTTACCCCTTCTTCAGCAGTAAATTTTTTAATAAATGGAGAGTAATCATATTCAAGCAAAGATGCTAGTTGGAGTATTTCAATAGTTTCTCCATTATTAGGAGCTTGATTAAAGATAACTGACATACCATCAGAAGCTAATTCATAGGTATCCGTAACTTGTTTCACGCCGTCAATAAATACATAAAGTGTATTCTTATTACTCGTATATCTTTCAAGGTCGTATTCTGTAGTTGTTCCGTTCCCGATATATTTTTGAGACACCGCAGGCATAGTTACTGTATTAAGCAGGTTCCGATTCACAAGCAGGTCCAGAATCGCTTTCACGTCCTGAACTGTGTCAGGGACATCGGGATGTTCAATAGAATAGGCAATTTCTTGAGGAGTTAAATAATCCCACAGACTGATAAAGTCTGTACCATTAAAAATAAACAGGCGGTTTAAATCCGTCCTCCAGTTAGGTCTTCCGACATCTTGAACAGGGTCTTGGTCAGTTGTAAAATCGTCTCCGGAAAAGAAGTTGGAGGTATTTCTATCTCTGGTTAATAAGCGCCTCCATGTTTTAGCAATGGTCTCATCGCCAGTAATATTAGGTAAGTTTTTCTCGTTAGCCATTCTTTTCCTCGCTGATTGGTTAATACCCCGTCGCAAGCCAGCTTACTTTTCCTGTGACGTATGTATCTTTGTTTACAGTGGACTTTAACATAAAGGTAAACTCTTTTTCTGTTTTAGTCAATACTTCAACTGTACAAGGCTCTGTAAATTCTGTAATATTGAACATAATTTCTTCCGGAACATTATAATAGAGCTTATGATAAGAAACTTTAGTCGGATTAGCTGGGTCGGTGCTTGTTACTTCAACAGTTCCACGGTCTACAATATCCTCAACGTCAATACTTAGTTTCGCTTTATAAAAACCAAGTTTAGTATTAAGGTTATAGGTTCTCATACGAATACCGACAATAGCCTTTTGATAAGTATATTCTCCGGCCACCAATGGTCTGGCATCTTCATATTCAATAGGAGTTCCCTTCTTAGCCATTTCTCTTATCTCATCGAGAGATAAGCCCCCGTCCAGAAACTCGACATCATTCATAACAACTTTCTCATTATTGAAAGCAGCATCTATAAGAGACAGGTATTCTTTAGTAAATCGGTCAAGGCGCGATTCGGTTTCCGTATTTAAATTAAGAGTTCTTTTCGTACTTACTACCCAACCGCCTTCATTACCAAAAGTATCCCACGGTTGATTAGCACCTGTAGAATCCCACTGCTTACCTGCATCGTCCCACGATGTAAGTTTGGCCGGAACAAACTCCCAGTTATATACTTCGCCTAATTCGTTTGTCTCTTCCATTAGAATTCTCCCTCTGTAGATTACTCAGTAATGGTTATAATAAACGTGTAATCAAAAGACAGGTCTTCATCAATACCCTTTGGTGAAAATGTAGCTCGGTCGAACATAGTTCCACCAGCTTCGGCGTTAAATAAACCTACTTCGGTAATATTAACATTTAACCCTGATTGTTTGGGGATACTTCCTGTGAAAGTTAATTCTCTTGTGGTCTCATTCCAGTTAGAAGTTACTGGTGCTCTATAAACCTCGTTCTCCAAAGCAATCATAGAATCGACTGTTACATTACTTCCGGTTCCGAATGCAATATGAGAAATAGGAGCCATTCTAACTGTCGTATCCGACATAAGGCTCGCTACCCAGTTAAAGCCAACTTTTACTACCTTATTGTGCTTTTCCCAGCAAATAATTTCACCAGTTTTATGGTTGACTAAACGTCCACGAAATTTACCCGACATTCTCATTATATTCTCCTAATTTTCTATTGATAAAGTATTGTGAAAAAGCACCAACCGGGGAGGCTTCAATAACTTTATAATTTTCATAATTACCATAATCAGCATAAAAGTAAAGGGTTCTTTCTGTTGCTGTCTGGCTTATTGAAATTGTTAAAAAGTCTAAAGCCGTAGCGGTTTTATAAGGAATAATAATATCCTTATGGTCAGACATTCTTAAATAAAGCTGACCGTCAAACATATAAACCTTCAAATAGGTATTCGTTCCGTACAATGTGACTAAGTTAAGGTTCTTTTCCGATTGGTCGGTAATCTTCAATTTAAAGGTTAAATTGAAGGTTTCAGGTATTACCATACCGCTATATTCTAAGTATGTATTGTTATGCAGTAATAACCCTTTAGTAATATGAGAATCAGTATAGCTTATATTTGTTTCAACATCTGGATATATCTTTTCAGCTATATCATTAGTAAATCCATTATAAGGAAATCCGTATAAACCCTCATAGTTTTCCGGCTCACGATATTTCATAATTACTATTTCAATGTCTCCGTCAGCGTCCAGTTCCTTGGAGTTAATCCAAGAAATATGTGCTTCAGTTGACGAATATCTGTAATGAAGGTCATTCCACGTTAAGCGATTTCCATACGAGAAAGCCTCTGTATCGAACCAGTTACGCGCACGAGTTACCTTCCTTAACTCAACCGGGAAATAGTGTTCGGCACGGGTAACTTCCTGTTTCATAACCAAAGATTTGTCTACATACGATAAAGGTTCAAAACCATAAGTAATTCCGGGGAAACCTTCAGCAGCATTGTCTACTTCCAAAATAATGTTTCTGTTTGAGAACAGTTCCATATCCGGACGGGCATATCGAGGATTTACGCTGTATAGACCCGCTGGGGAAACAGCTTTAATTGCATATACAACGTCACTTAAAGCAGGCAAAAGAACAGTGGTGTTGTTACCCTTAACTTTCGCAACCTTTATAGCGGTGCTCCAATTATTTCCTTGTCTGATTTCATACTCGATGTCCACGCCCGGGACTTGTTCCCAATCGAACCTTACTCTGTCTTGGCATACCGTCGCATAGAAAGCCGGAACGTCTTCAGGATTGTAAACACTTGTGGATATATATGCAGGAATTAAGCTATATATGCCTAAGAAGTTCTGAGCGCAAACCATATAATGATGAGTATTACTGTCTTCAAGAGCAACAAAGGTAGAAGTTCCCATAAAGCCGGTTGTTATCACTTCTCCGGTATCCCAATCGGTTCCTTCTCTTATCTCGTATCCGGATAAATCAATATCCTCTACTGGGTCCCATGTAAGTTGAACACCATTGATTGAACGAGAAACTCTTAAATTTTTAACGTTGGACGGATAATCGAACACGTCCTCGACCTCGTATGTAAATATAGGAGCTGTCTCAAAAGACGGCGTTATCCCCGTTGTGGATAACGGTAAAATAACAAACTGGTAAACCCCTGCCGGATGGTCGATAATAATGTTGTTATTTACAACTTCTCTCTTTATCCATGCCTCATCTCCCGACGTTTTACTATATACAACAAGGCCGCCGGAATAATAAGGATATGTAGGGTCAAATGTAGCAGTGATATACAATTCGGTTTCGTTATTAACCTTATTATAGTTAAGATAAAAAGAAGCGTCTAATATATGCGGAATCTCTGATATAGAAGGAAGACCTGAATAATCTCCCATTCCTTCAAATTCCATATTGTCAGCTGCTTCCCATTTATTACGATTCAATTCCAAGGCCGTTATTGTATAAACGTCGGCATTGTCTCCCTCGGATATGGAAACAATTCGGAAAGGTTTAGGAGTACCAGTTTTATCAGAACCATGGATTGTGAAAGTAGCTAATTCCGGAAGATTGTCCGGGAGAGCATCTGTAACTGTAAATTCATACAAACTACCGGAACCGGAAACAGGGTTAATTTCGGTCTCATATAACCCGTCCGGAAGATTAAAGGTTATCTTATATCCGATACCTGCTTCAAGGTAAACGCTGTCTCTAAGATAAACTGTCTTTCTATCTTCACTCAATTTTTTTATTCTTCCCGGTATAGAGAAACCCAATACGGGGTCAGCTATCAAGATAATATCAAAATTAGATAAGCATTGAGCCTGTCTGTTTGTAGAGAAAGTAACAGTAATCTTTTCAGTAAGAGAGGTAATTAATTTATAATAGGCACGTCGCATAGCTTCGCCTTCACGGATACATCCAACAGCAGCGAAATCATAAGTAACGCGCCCATTCTTATCAATGTCATCTTGGTTATAGATTCTTCTGGTATCCGATTCCCAGTTCATTTCTGGATTAGTAAATGAAACTTTAATGTCATTATATCTGTTTTCCGGAGAAGTAAAACTATATGAGAAACCATCTTCGGTTATATTTTCCGGCGTAAATAAGAAGACTGCGTCAGCGTCCTTTTCTACAAACAGGCGAAGGTATCCGACAGATTCCTCAACCAGAACAGCATTAAATAAACTTGCCAAATAAACGGCAAATTCTCGGCCATTCGTGGCTTCGGTTTGAAGAAGATTACAAGTATAACGAGGCTGTTTTCCTCCACGACCATCGTTTACTAACTCATCGCACCATTGACCTGCTTCATAGCAATCCCATTTATCCAACGTAACCGTAGAATAAGCATTTACGCCATAACGGTCATTCATTACAAAATCATACAGACACCAAGCCGGATTATCTGACCAAGCAATTTTAAATGTACCATCCCATTCACCAGTGTATTCCCTTGTCTCGGGATTGTAATTAGAAGGAACACGAATACGGATTAATTTATAAATACCATAAAATGATGGAACACTTGTCAATTGATTAGAATATTGTAGGTGAATATGAGCTAAAGCCGTATAAGGGTATTCTTTAGGAGTAACAAACCCTTCTTGAAACGATTCCCAACTAATATTATTAAGAAGATTAACCCCATCCCCGTCCGCGGTCATCTTAGTTATTCTAATTTCGTAAGGTTCTCCTTTTTGTTCTACCTCGATTCTAAACTCTTGAACCACGTTACCGGATATTTTTCCTGTAAGAATAATCGGTAAATCTTCTCCAGTAATATTAGACCACTTCTCATCAGAAAGAGCCCTATATTCAACCTTTACCTCAACACTGCTCCCTCCCGGGCCTTTTTTACCTTGACGCATTAAAGCTGATACAACCAGACGAATCTCTATAAAGTCAAGCTCTCCTGTTTGAGTTTGTCTAACTACAGGAACATCATGAGATAATTCTACACCTACACTTGTGCTTCTTGTTGCACCGCCGAGAAAATAATAGAGCTCTTCATTAGCTCCGGAACCGGGAAGGAGTTCAAGAGCAACATCGTCGAAGTTGTCATCTCCACCAGCTGATACGAGAGGAGTATCGCTGACATAAAAGCTTTTTGCCCCGTTTTCCAGCCCTTCAATTTCTCCTTCACAAAGACCAATAACAACCTCAGCTTGGTCAGTTGTATCATCAAGATTAATGGTACGAGCTGCTTTTTTAGCTTCTTCTGCCTTCTGAGCCTCAAGCTTAGATTTTTCATAAATAAGTCTGTCTCTTATTAAGGCACCTATCATCAGCTGGACTCCTTATTGTTTATAACTCTTATTGTTGTCGTTGATATATTGTAAGAAATAAAGTGTCCGGATACTTTAAATAAACCATATCCGAACGGGATTCTGGTTCCGGCAGCGGCTGTGTTTGCATTAGAGCCGTTTAAGTATTTTGAATTTGTCGAGGCCTCCTCAGAAGTATTTAAAGTCGGAACAGGGAATAGAATATTCATTACACCAGATAAAACCATAGCCAATCCGACATTAAACATAAAAGAAGTCACTGCGGAGGACATAGCTGTTTGAGCTGTAGCCGTTGCGGCTGCCGTGGTGACACTAGTTGTAAACATACCACCGACAGGACCAGCAAGGAGCATTAAAGTTGCTCCTATAGCTATAGTAGCCCATTGTGATTTAGCAGCTCTAAATAGAGGATAAACATGAAGTTCGGAGGTAAACAAAGGAACAAACCAAGATTCTTTTGAATCATAATCCTTTATCTTTATTTTCCATCTTCCTATATCCAGTGGAGCTTTTAGGTCTTTTTGATATTTAACAGCAATAGCTTTAAGAGCGTCATAGGCGGTTTCAGCTTCTATCATAATAAAGTCTTTTTTTATTTTATCCCGTAAATGCCCGTGAAAATAAACCTTTACTTTCATAGCTACTCCTTGCTTAATACCCTTATGGTTGTAGATGATACATTATAAGAAATAAAATGTCCAGAAACTTTATATAAGCCATACCCAAATGGGATTCGGGTTCCAGCAGCAACTGTGTTTCCTATAGTACCTAAATATTTAGAATTATTTTTTACCTCACTGGATGTGTTAAGCTTAGGAGCAAATAACCACGCTGCGACTTCTCCTAATATTAACGCTACCCCCGTAGTGGCTAAATAGGGTCCTCCGGGAATACCTGCATAGGTCAAGGCAGCTCCTGTAACTACAAGTACAGCACCAACAATAATTTTAAAAACATTTTTGGCAGTTTTAAATATCGGATAAATATGTAAAATATTATGTCTAAGACGACCCTTTAACTTACCCTCAGTTTCGTATCCTTTTACAGTTATTTTCCATCTTCCTATATTTAAAGGAGGTCTTTCTTTTCTTGACATTAAAAAATCAAGCCTGCGGAGAGCTTCATAAGCGCTATTTGCCTCAACATCTATATAAGATTTTTTTATCTTATCTCGTAAGTGTCCGTGCAGAAACAGTTTTATTTTCATTAATCAATATCCCGTTAATAACTTTATAGGAGCGAATGCCGTCTTGACCGATAATGTAATGAGTTAATTTAGGATAGCCCATAAAAGATTCATAGTCTTCAAAGCTTAAATTAGCACTTGCTCCCGGATGAGTGTGAAAAGTACCGACAACATTAGGTAAATCTAGCTTATCTTGGTCTTCGAAGCTCATCTCGAAACCGCCATAGGGATTTTCACAGACATTTTCACATTCCTCAGGACCTTTATTGGTGATTATTCCCCCGCGCTCTGGACCGTTCTTGCTGTAATAATATAAAAGACTTGATTCTAGCATCTTCTGTCAACTCCATCTTTTTAACAGGTTTATCAATTATTAAATCCTTATGTCTGATTACTCCTGTAGTAGTATTCTTCCATATTCTACAATAATTTTCAATAGAAGATTTACGCCCATAAAAATGATGTAATATCTTACCTTCTCCAATATAAATACCGGCGTGGCATGGAACAGTAGACTGGATAGCCATTAATATTAAATCCCCTACTTCTAAATCTTGGATTCTGACAATATCAACTAAACGAAATCCTTCATTAGCGTAATTATCCATATATAAATTATATATATCGTCGTGTTCCCACCAGTTATCAGGACGAGCATAATCTGTCAAAGTAATTCCAAATACTTCTGAATATACCCTGCAAATAAGTCCGTAACAATCTGTACTTCCGTGATTAAAGTCTATTCCTACATATTGTCTAAAAACTTCTTCAGTCGGATATTTTATAACAGGCATTTAAAATCTCCTACCTAAACGTTACAGAAGGAAACTCCGGAGGAAGATACTGTCTTGCCGGAATATAAAAATTATTACCATCCATAGGATTACGCAGTTCAAACTCAACGTAATTTTTATTGATAGAAGTCGCAGTCCAAATAATCCACATTAGCATTTGATAAACTGGACGATTCTGGTCAAGGTCTCGACGAAGAACCCGATAGCGATAACAAAAAGCTTTATCTAGGTCTCCGTCAAGAATAATTTTTGAAAAAACACCTTCTGGATTAACAACTTGAAGTTTAGGACGACTACTTTTTTCATCAGAATTTATCTCATAGCCAGTTAAAGATATAGGTAAACTTTCCCAGTCATTTCCATTCCAAAATACAGGGTCTCCGGATTTAATAAAGAAATTAGACCCATTTCGAAGTTGAATATGGAACAGGTCAACGTATGCGTCTGCTGAAAGTTTAAGATTTTCTTCTCTATGTTCTTCGGGAATAAGTAAGGTCATGCAAATACTTCCTGTAAAACAACATTAAATTCTTTTAATATACCATGGCCACTTTCATATCCCTCAGGAATAGCCAATGGTTCAGCGAATCTAACTATAACTTTTCCATAAACAGGGCTGTTATATTCAAAATTCTTATGGGTAAGATGTTTTAAATAAAACGCTTCTAATGCTCCCATATTATTTTTATCAGCATTTTTTTCTGAATCTATAGTCTCAACTCCGTTTACAAACTTAGTGTAATACCTGTAACCCTTAAAAGTCAATGTAAACTTTTTAAGAGGAGGATATTCGCCGTCTGTAGCAAAAGAATACCCTCCTCCCATGCTAACAACGAATCCTGTCGACTGGTATTCAACCTTTACTAAATGCATCATAAAATTATCAAAATTTTCCACTATATACCTCCGACTGCTACCTGTTTAATCAATCGTTTTGTCTGACCACCTTTAAGAATATCGTTTGAAATTGTAACCAAAACATCGTTTGGAGACATACCTTGTTGCTGGTCTTGAGCGACAACATATACGTTTACTATTCCGTTTGGTGTTGGAGAATTTGAATCAGACGATGTTGCAGCTAAAGACGAATCCATTTCTTCTTTAGAGCCTTGAATAATTCCGTTAGAATTATTATTCAAATTATCCAGATAATCTTTACCAATGGTGTCAACGGCCGACTTTTTAAGAACGTATTCACCCGGCATTAGTTTTGTTAAAACAGAATCTCGATTAGGAGTAGGACCAACTACTAGACCGCCTTGAGCTTTACCAAATCCGGGAATTTGAGCTAACAAATTCGTAGGACTTCCTTTTCCACCAAAACCACCGGTAAAGGCAGAGAAAATAAGACTTAAACCCTGTTTAACAGCCATTTGAACAGCAATATCTCTCAGAGTGGCTATAATTGTCTGACCAAAGCTTTTAAAGGCGTTTCCGGCTTTTTCTGAACCACTCAAGATATTAGAAAACATTTCAGACAAACTAGAATCTAAAGCATCTATTCCCTGTTTAGTATATTCAGCAGTAGTTCCTTCAAAAGTTAATAAGCTTTGATTTTTTACATCATTTACATAAGATTCAGCTCCATATTTAAATCCTGAACCTACTTGTTCCAAAACGCCTCTCTCACCTTGTTTTTTAATATAATCCAAAGTGGCGTTATTTACGTCTATAGTCTCCTTCAAGTCATACATAGATTTTTCTAAGTCTGTTTCCTGTTTAGCAAACTTATTATATGTATCAGATACTCGATTCAGATTTCTATAGGCGGCTTCAATTTCTACGGCACTACCGGAAGACTGAGCTCTTTGATACCTTTCTAAGGCACTGAAATAATCCCCCTTTATATTTGAATACATCGGGTTATTTCTCAAGGTCTCTAAGATTTCTTCATATCGTTTATAAAGCCGTTCTGAAACCTCTGTTTCCTTCGCTAGATTAGCTTCTTGAAGGTCAGTTAAACGTTGCTGTTCTACGGAAGATATTACACTTCCAGAGCCATAATATCTCTCGGCTCCGGTAACTATACCCTGTTGAATATTGACCTGCTTATTCATATTGGCTATAGCTTTGTTATAGGCAGCGTCAGCTTCTTCAATATTGGCCTTAAGCATTTTAAAGAAGTAATCCATACGCATACTGGTAGTATCAATTTTAGCAATTAAGTTACTAGACGTAGACGTTAATTTCTTTTCCCATACGTCAATTTGCATATTAATACGAGATTCAGCTTTCTTTTGCTCCGGAGTAAGAGCCACTCCTTCTTCCAAATTACCAAGTCCGGCAGCGGCTCTAGCATAACTTCTATATTCATCTATTAAGTCTCTGATAGCTTTCTCTTCCTTAGCCAATTCAGCAGCAGGAATACCACCTAATGAATTAATCCTTTGAGATATTATTCTCGAAGTTTCAGATGCAGCATTACGAGAGGCTCTGTCTAGTTGAGAATTAGCAGCGATAGTATCTTCTAAGTTTGTCATAGCTTCAATTAAACGACTAATAGCTCCAGAGAACTCTGTAGTCATCTGTCCAACTATTCTAGTAACAAGGTCCTTATCAGAGACATTTCTCAGCTCCGGGTTTTCCTTCCGCATATTACTAAGTCTAATTTTTAAATCGGATTCTTTTATACCAAAGAAAGCAGCTAAATCGGCTGTGGTCTTTACATTTTTAAGACTGTCTAGTCTTTTTTGCATTTCCTCTAGACTAGAACTGCTGTTTTTTACGGCCTCAACTTGTTCCTTACTCAAGTCAATTCCAAGCCTTAGAGAGTTATTTACATCTTCTTGAACCTTGGCGGCATCAGCGATTGAGCTTTGAGTGTCCTTCATTATCTGAGAGATTTCGTCACTAAATTCAGCTTTAACACCTCTAGCGGTTGCTGCTGAAATAAGATTAGCTTCAGCTTCTATATCATCGGCTATATCATTTAAAAGCTGTTTAAATTCTTCATTATCCTTAATAAGCTTAGCAGTATTTCTAAGATAACTTGCTTGATTCGAAGATTCTTCTGGATACCTCTTTTCGGCAGCCTTTCTTATTTCTTCAATAAGAACAGAAGTTAATCTTTTAGAACTCGTATCGGTAGAACCAAAGCCTAGTCTTCTATCCCATGCCTTGCTTAATTCAGTGCTAATATTTTTAGTCTCTAATTCAGGCATCAAATTTTTCAAGTTCGTTATATAGCCTAATAAATTATGTAACCCTTCACTTGAAGAACCGAACCAACCGTTTGAAATTATGTTAGACAAATTCTCAGCAGTATCAGCAAACAAAGATTGTTTTGTAGCTTCAGCCACTTTTTTAGTTTCATTAACTAACTTATCTAGCCTTATATCGTTCAGTTTATGAAGGGCTTTCTCCAGTTCGTCTACAGATATAGTCGCATCTTTTATTACAGTGCTTGCCTCAGGAATCCTTGTAATAATCTCACGGACGAAAATATTTCTTTCTGCCTGATTATCCAGCTTCTGTCTATTTGCATAAAAACGGTCAAGCATATTTTGCAGTGTACTATAACCTTGCTGAGATTTATCCAATTCACCTAGGGATTCTTCAAGCTTAGCTTTTGCTTTATCAGATTCACTTGTAAATAAACCCATTGCACTTGCAGCCATACCAAGAGTAGTTATGAGCGCAGATATAGCAGCTGCAAACATTGTTACTTGTCCCAGAGGAAGTTTAGTAAAAATAGCAGAGATGCCTGTAACTGCCGTTGATACTCCGTGCATTCTACTGTATCTTTGCATAACTTCCAAAGATTTTCCGAGCTTTACTATAGAACTAGAAATAGTACCTAGGCTCTTTATTATCAAAGAAACAAAGCTGGTTGTTCCAGCAACGGTTATTGTACCAAATAAAACTGAACCTATAATTCCTACTAATCCTGAAGACATAAAACTGTTTATAGTCTTGAGTAACTTACTCAAGAGTTCAATTATAGGCTCTAACCCTTCGTAGGCAATATTTCCTAAGATAGATTTAAAATTCTTCCATTGATTAGTAAGAGCTTCCATCTGGGTTTCATTAGCCTTCATAGCCGCTGTGCTACCAGCCATTCTCTCTCTTAATTGACCGATAAAATCAACTTGGTTAATCAAGGCGACTAAGAAAGCAGCACCTCTTCTTTCCATTCCTCGAAAAGCCTCAGCAGCTCCAAAACCAGCATCTTTTAAAGTCTTTAATACGTTTGTAAAGCCTTTAGTTCTAACATCAATGTCACTTAAAGTTAGTCCAACTTTTCCTAGTTGAGTTACTAACTTATCTGTAGGTTTTAAAAACTCTGTCAATACTGCTCTTAAGCCAGTACCAAGCATAGATTTAGACCTAATACCAGCTTGGGTAGCGGCAGCAATCGCAGCGGCTGTCTCTTCATAGGACATACCCAGTTGAGCTGCAAAGTTACCTGCATACTGAATAGCAGTCTGGAATCCGGCAATATCAGCTTTAGATTCATTCATTGCAGTTGTTAAGGCATTAGTTACCTGAGTTGCCTCTGTTACTTGAAGACTGTAAATATTAAGTGTAGAAGTAATAACATCCGTGGAGGTAGCTAAGTCTGTACCTGTTGCTGTAGCAAGCTTAGCAATGGCCGGAAGGGTCTCTTTAATTTGAGATACACTCAAACCAGCTTGAGCTAATACTGTAGCGGACTTAGCCACTTCTAAGGAATTAAATTTGGTCGCATTGGCTACTTCATAAATAGTTTCTTTTAAGCCTTTTAAGCCGGTATCGGAAACAGCCGATATAGCCTGCAACTGCTTTAATTCTTCATTAAACTGACCCGTATAATTAAGAACAGACCTGAGACCATTTGTGACTGCGTTAATAGCCGCATAATTAGCCATTAACCTTAACTGGGTTACGCCCAGATACTGATTTAATTGTTGAGAACGTTCAGCATATTTTTGAGTTTCGTTACTAATACCGAGCTGAGATAATTGATAAGACTTTATTGTCTTTTGCATATTTTCCAGTGCGGCGGCTGTCTTAGCCTGCTGGAAAATTTCAGCATCCGCTCCACTATACATTAGCTTAGTGCGTTTACCAGTCAGTTCAGCTTTATTAATCATAGCCGGTAGACCGGTATAGAAAGCTTGTATAGCTTTGAGCTGTCTATTTAAAGCCTTAGTTTGTCCTGAAATATTACTAAGGGCTTGCGACATACTTTTATTTAAAAGATTGCCATTATAATTATTAAAGGCCTCCTTAATCTCTTTACCAATTAACTGTGACCTTTTTATATCACCTTCTGAGAACAGGTTCTGTTTAGCTGCCTTTTTCTTTAAGGCTTCTATATTTTTAAGGCTTGTCTCTATCTCGTCAAAGGACTTTTTTAATTCCTTAGAATCTACTTTAAGCTTAGTCTCAACAACAGCTTTCTCGATGTCCGCCATTCTCTCCCTTACCCTTTCATTTTTTCCAGAGCCATTCTCAGCTGACTTTCATTCTGGATTTTAGTTTCTTTGCCTTTTTTATTACTCCCAAAAGCAATCGCTAATACTTTAGCCATTGCTTCAAAGTTGGTAATCGCATCAGTTTGTTTTTCTGACACTCTTATTTGTATATAGCTGCGAATTTCTCTAAGAGAAAAACGCCACTTTATATTATACAAAGAATCCTTAAAAGCCCAAAAGGTAAGTTCCTCGAAGTTTAACCCTTCTATCCATTTTAGGCAGGATTCGATTTTTCCTCTTTCATCGCCTTCTTGTTGACTTTGTCTGCCTCTTTTAGAGCAGGCATTAATTTTTCTACATTCTTCATCTGCTGCTCCAGTTTGAAAGTAAAAAAATCAACAATGTGCTCCGAAATCCAGTTGCTGAGTTTTTCCCCCTCCTCACAAGACAAGAACATAGCCCAGTTCTTTTCTACATTCTTACGATTTCCGTTCTCGTCTCTATCATCCATAACTTCATTAATCAGGGCATTTTGAAGATAGGCATCCATTCCCAGATTAAATATCTGGTCCTTATCTACAAACTTAGAAAACATAGCTTGTAAAAGACCCATCGACATTTTAATCGTCTTGGTTTTTTCAGTTACCCCGTCTTCACTATAGGTAATATTGATTGAATCAGATAAATTTTTCTTATCTTTGGCTTCTTCCATTTTAGTCTCCATGCTTGTTGTTTTTCACGAATTTATAATATCTAATCTAAAAATAAAATCAAGAGCAAAAAAGAATAGGGTAACTATAAAGTTACCCTATCTGGCTTTAACGGAGACTAAAAGCCAAAAGGTTTAATTGAGTACAAAGGCAAAACCTTTATCTCCGTATTCCGCATAAAGCGGGTCACTCATAACCTGTTCCATCGGCGTAAATTCATACGGCATATTACCATACTGGTCTGTCTGGAACGACAGGCTGAAGCCGTTAGAAATACGCAGCTTCGGAATAATGATAGTAACCGGTTTCTTGCCTTCCGGAAGAATACCGACAATCTTCGCCGCCAAAGTCGGCTGGTCTTCAGCAGAGCCTACCGGAATCAGGTTTACTTTGTGAACACGGTCCCCGGCCGAGAAGTTGAACCCTTCCGGAATCGGACGGTCAAACGTCAGCGTATAGGAAGCAGACGAATCAGCTGCCGGAGAGGTCTTAATCAAAGCTTCGGCAATTTCATTGGAATCAATAGAAATCGTAACTTCGTCATTATTCGCAAAGCCCAGAGTACTCAGTACATCCTTAGCCGAAACTTCAACTGTACCCGTCAACGGACCTCTTTCACCTTCAGTAATACCGAAGACTGTCTTGAACTTTTCAGAACACGTTACAGTCTGTTCAGCACCAGCCAGAACCTTCATGTGTCCCTTTTCAATGGTCAATACGGCCACACCGTCATTAGCCTGTTTCAGAGCCCTCATCAAGTCAAGAACCGTACCATTTACAGCTACCTGAGGAGCCGTCCCCGGGTCAAACGTTGCTTCAGCCAGTTTACCAACAAATACCAAGTCTTCGTTGGAAGACTTATTGCCTTGGATAATTACATAATCATCTGGCAAGAAATCACTGGCACTGGAATCAGAAGAGGCCGATACTTTAATTTCAGTCGTAACCATATCACCATTGATGTTTTCTTTCAAAGCCAAATCGGCTCCTTCAATAAGCTCAAAACCTTCCAAACCCAAAGCATAGGCGAGGTTTCTCGAAGTATATTCATAAACTTCCATCGAAGCCGTAATATCGGAACCATTCTTTACGGAATAAACGACAGTATTTCTAATACCCTGCGTCAAATCAAGATACTGGTCACTGGACGAAAACGTAAAGTTTTTAACCAGACCAATACCATGTTTTTCAGGAGTAAAGTCGAGAACGTCTGCCTTTGGACCAATCATAACAGTTGCGGCACCAAGGTTAAAGCTCTCTGTTTTTGCGCTACCTGCACCCGGCATAGTTTTATCCTTTCATAATTGATTTATATTAATTTACGATTTACATTTTAAATAATTTAATCTATAGTTTCAATAGTTTTTAATAAACTAAAATAAACTACGGAGACGATAATGGTCGAGAGGGAAGATACAGTCAGTCTTACAATCTATTTTCCAAGGTCCATATATGATTGTTTAAGAAAGAGAACAGAAATTACAGAACGGTCTCTAACCAAAGAGGCTATATATTTAATTAAACTTGGGTTATCCTATGGGTCAGAAGCCGATGTCAGGGCCTTGTCTCGGTTGATTCAACACTTACCAGAAGAAACTGGACGGCCCTAGTATTATACTTACCAAAAGGTTGTACCGTTGAAGGTTCTGTACAGGTTAATGTGCCTTTTTTCAACCAGTAATCTCTATGAGAATAAACGGTTATCTGTTTTAATGGCGCTAAAAGGTTCACAAGCCTGTTTATAATCTCAATATGTCTAAATAGATTTTCATCTTCGAACGTAGATACCCCTACTTCAAAGGTATAATCGCAAAGGTGGGCTCCTATATTACCACAAAAATTTCTGAACAATATATAATCAATATTTTCAAGAACTTGGTCTTCAGCATGACCATCTAAGTTTTTAAATTCGATATTTTCAGATATACCCTCCGTTCGTATATCCTCCATTTTTTCAAGTAAGAATCTCATAACAGAGGTTATTGTATCTTTATAAACATCTTCTTCAACCATTTTGCAAAACCTCCTTTATAGTTCTTGTTACCTTTCTCTTTATAGAATAATTTATAAGTTGTCTCATCGCCGGAGAAATAATAGGACGCATATCGTTGTTAGATACATACGTTCCTAAAACAGCTGCTGCTCCTGATAATACTTTTCTTCTTCCAAAAAGTCTATTATAAATTTCAACCGGAACATTAATATTTGTTCTTGGAAAAGGCTCCACTCTTATATTAGCCCATTGTAAACCTGTAGCAGTAGGATTGAAGTTTCTTATGTCAATATAAGGCTGTCCAAATACTTCTGTTGGACTAGCCGATTGCAGCCAATTGTGAAGAACTTTCTTATTCGACCAGAAGCCACTGCTACGATGCTTTTTCTTCTTATATTTTACATACTTCTCACTTAAAGCTGGCCAAGGTTGTTTATTGTAAAAATGAAAAGGATTAGCATGGACCCCAACTACCTTTTCGTCCAAATACTTAAAATATCTTTCTGATTCTTTCCTGACTACTTCCTGAAGCCTTGGCTTTAATCTAGAAAATCGCTTTAACGTTATCTTTTCTACCGAATTAACGATAACGTTTCCCAGCTCAGACAACTCGTATTTTTTAGTCAGCTTTTCCAAGAACTTTTCCCCTTACATAAGCCATTACTATACCTTGAACGTGTTCAACGTGTTGTACAGTAATCTGGTCGTCTAAGAGGTCTCCGGGTCTGATTTCGGCGTTACATAACAGACGGTAACGGGGCTGAGGAATTTTTAAGGAATCGTCTGTATAGGCTGTAAATTCCATTGCACATTTGAACTTACCTAAGTCTTTATAACCTACGGTTTTTTCCAATTTTGTAGCCGGGTCGATTTCAGAAATTCTTCTCTTCCAAGATAATTCTGTGTCAAGAATAATTACCCCATAGGTTAAATAAATCAAATCCCGATAGTACCCTTCGGTATTATCGAAAGTAAGTGCCCAGTCGCCCTCGGCTAACTGGAATATTTCTCCATTTTTTATATTTTGAAATTTGTCTACTTTTAAAATACGACGAGCATTAAAAAAGGAAGAACTTCTTGTCTGACTCATCGGCGGTTTCAAAAGCTGTCCCCAAAACCGTTTACCGTCTTCTTTTACGAATAAATGCCTAATCGACCGGCCTACCCTATGTAAATCACCCATTAGCTTTCTCCGGTAATTGCGTCTGTTACTGCACCAACAACAAACGGAGTATAGCTTGTATAGGTAATTGTTTCTTCTCCAGTTAGATTATTTTCCAGCTCCTCTATCTCAGCCTGAACGTCGTCAAGGAAACTATCCCAATCAATCTTATTAAGGTAACGCGTAAACTTAGAAGAACCATCGTTTTCTTCTTGATTAACACGCAGTCTTACTGACGGAAATACTTGAACTACTCCTTTTAAGGTAATAAGCCTGTTAGCACGGATATTACCTACACCATCAGACTTTAAACAATCAATAAAAGTGTTTCCGTGCTTTTGTACTAGCTGAAGATAAATTTCATTAAGGTCAATGTCCTCGTCGGGAAGCTCCCCGTTATTTAGACCATAATAGTTTCTAACATCTTGAGGAGAAGCACTAAAATAGAAAAAGGACGTGATTCTATATGCTTTCTTAATCGTATAAGGCTTCTTCTGATATAAGAAACTTACTTCCACAATCTGACTTTTAAAAAGTTTTCCTTCCTCTAAGGTGTTATATTCTTTAGGGATAACTATTATAATCCTATCCGTAGGAATTATTTCTCCTGTTTCAGTATCTTGACTATTTTCTGAAACAGGTTCTTCCTCTGGCTCCTCTGGAACGACTTCCTGTTCTTCGCTGGAAAATAATATGGTTCCGTCCATGGACCTTATCTTATATGTGTATTTATTATCATCAGGATATACGAAATTACCATTGACTGTAATGTCAACAGGCATCGTTAAATCTTCATCTTTAAATACATAGTCCATGAACGGATACCTTATTACTGCTGGTTAGAATTTCCACGGCTAGAAGAATTTGTGTTACCAGTCGAAGTAGATTCAATCTTTCTATTTTTGCCAAAAGATTTCATGAAAGCAGCCACAGCCTTTTCCTGATTTTCTTCACTCTTCTTCCAGATTTTTTCAAACTCTTCCTGACTTGCGCTCTCGTCCAGTTCTCCCAACCATTCGGCTTTTCCTCTGGAAATAAGGCTGTTAATGGCTGTAGAAACAATGGCCACATAAGGCTTTCCACTCATAATATACTGTTGTTCACACAACAAATCGAGAAAAGAACCTTCTTTAAGTTTAATTAAAGCTTTTCTTTTGTAATTTTCTGACATTTAAGTCTCCTTTCTTTAATCTGGAGGTCTTCCGAAGAAGACCTCCTTCCCCCCACACTACTGTTTAGTATCATAGATAGAACGAGTATCACCGAAGACCAAACGGTATCCAGTAACTTCTGATTTAACATAGGTTGTTTTCTGATTTCTAATAGCCTTTTCAGACTCAGAAATCTGCGACCCGGCTTCAATCAGTTCCTCTAACGTTTCGGCCTTGGTAAAGCCAATCAGTTTACCAGCCGGGACGGTAGAAGACAGAGCAAATTTAATCGGAGAGAACATACCCGGAATATTTGCCGTAACAACCGGACCACCAACCTTAGCCATAGCTTCAGGCTGAGAAATACCAGACAGAGTAGGTGTAAACATCAGCATCCATTGCAGGTACATATCATAGTTACCAGCTATGGTGTCAATCGGAGCGTGTGCACCATTACCAGCCCGGTCGACTAACCAACTCAACAGAGACGGATAATCAATCTTGTTGGTCGGAGCTTGAGCGGTTTCACCGTTTATCTTCTTATACATATCAGACTGTTTAACAATCGGAGCAGCCGGATGTACACCGTCACCGTTAATCAGAATAGTCGTAGCCAAAGCAACTTTAGACAGTTCCAACTGACGATTAATACGAGCAACATACGGAATCAGGATGTCAATTGCAGCACGACGTTCAAATTCATAAGTGAACTCATAACCTGAACCATGCTTATACATAGAAACCATCTGTTCAGAGGTCTTAATCATTCTCAACGGAATGTCGGCACCCTGGGCTACAAAGAAGGTACCCTCTGCATCCTTATCAGAGTGGGCAACAACTGAAACCATTTCAGTACCAGTAATAGTACGAGAATTACCTACGAGAGCGGATACGCTTTCGAGATAGTCCTGATTGGTAGAAAAACGCAAAACACTGTCAACTACCTGCGGAAACAAAACTCTGGTACCCGGATAGGACTGGAAGGTTTCACCAGTAGCGGCCAATGAAATCTTCTTTGAATAGTCCTCTCTTACCGGCAAGCCCAAGTAAGCCAGCGCGGCTTCGTAACCATCCAACCCAGCTGCTTTATATTTTTTACCTTCTTCGTCAGCGTCAAGGTCAACTGCGAAACGCAAATAATCGTCAATTGCCATGCCATATTCTTTTGCTTTTTCTGCAAATTCGATACCGGCATTCTGGGAATCAACACGCTTTTCAGACTTCAATCCCCCCAGAAGTTCTTTCAACGATTTTGCATTTTCTTTTAATGCCAAAATACTTTTCATCTGTTATTCTCCTTAGTGTGTCTTTACGACGATTACTTCATCGCCGTTTACTTCCCATACAGCAAGGTCAGAAGTGGAATCTGCGCCCTTTTTGACCAAACCATTTCCGGCACCGACAACTTTATCACCAACTGCGACAGCTGCCTCTGACTTTTTAAAAGCCATACCACCGATAATTTTTACTGCGCCGACTTTAATGCCCTCAACCTTACGGTCTTCGACATTTTCCAAACGACCAAAAATCAGGTCTCCGTCTCCGGCAAGTTTAACCGTATTAGAGGCCGTGCTATCCTGTACAACAGCCAAACCAACGTGCTCTTCTTTAATGCCATCAGCCAGAATAAACGTAAGGTCATTGGCAGGTACAGTATTTTTTAATGTAACGCCCTGATAAGCCATTATAATTCTCCTTAACGAACTTTATATACCGAGAAGTCAACACTACTCTCGTTATTGTTAATACCTCTATCGGCTCCGGCAGAAACGCCATTAACCGGAATATTTGCTAACGTAAGATGAGCTTTTTTCAAAAGTTCAGCCTTACCTTCAGTGTTTTCCGGAATAGTGTCGGATAAACCGGCCGCAACCAATACCTTTTTAATCTCTTCATCGAAAGAAGCTTCAACACCTTTCAGGCGTTCAATTTCTTTCTTTGAATCAGCCAATTCGGTTTCTAATCTGGCCTTCTCTTCAGACAAGGAAGCTTTCTCTTCTTCCAAAGCAGCTTTAGCATTCTCAGCTTCATTTTTAGCTGCCTCGAGAGCCGCCTTCTCTTGTCCTAGGGAAGCCAAGGAAACCTTCATGTCCTTCACCTCATTTGACAGAGGCTCAGTGGCCGCCAAAATGGCAGCTTTTAACTCTTCTGGGTTCATTTCTACTTCCTTGTTGTAAATTGTTGAACACAAATTAAATACGCAGAGGTCTTTTTTAACCCCCTTCTTTGTCAGAGTAATAACTGGTGAGTTTTTATCTGACATTGCCATTTGGTACATACTATCAAGGATTTTTGCGTGTCTAGCAGCTCCTCTAGTTACCAAAGACAATTCTCTAACTGATTCCACTCCCGGGATTATTACATGAGCGTCATCTTTACCCATAACTGCTCCGCATTCGGGACAGGTTCCGGCAAGGAAATCAAGAAAGTTTACGTCATCATCTAAGAAGTCTTTATTACATTTATTACATAGAATTTTCTTCGGCATAAAGCTGTAAGAAACTTCGTCGATTATACCATTATCTACATCAGATATAATTTCGGGATGATTTGTACTAACACCGAAGAGTGTATAAAGAGCAGAATGTCCTGTATTCTGTTCATCTGCTAATTCTGCATAGAAAACTCTTCCTGTCGGCAAAACCTCTTGATTGTGCATTATCTGTAGAGTAACAGTATTAAGGGGGTCATTTACCAGATTTAACATATCGACAAGAGCCTGTCTTTCTAAGATACCCTTATCATATAAGGTCCCTTGATGGATAGGTTCTGTAGAAATACCTCTAGCCTGATAAAAGACAATTTTATTGAGGTCAACATCTGTCCCACAACGGGCCATTACCTCTTGTCTCATTTTTTCTGTTAAAGTTACTCTCTTAGCCATAATTTTACCCTTTTGTCATAAAGATAACATTTTAAATAATTAATTCAATAGTTTTTTTTAAACTATTAATTTAAGTCTTTCCCCTTCTGTTGGTCTTTAGTCGTCTTGTTGCTATTTGACTTTGCCATATCTCCACCTTCAGCTGTTAAACTCCTTCCAAGAGGGTCAGTGTTTGAAGTGGTATCCGTTGTATTCATTTTATTAGACTGGAAATTAGTTCCTGACAACTGAGTAATTTGTCCGGTCGGGACTCGGTCATTCATTAAAAGGTGGAAATCAAGGTCGGTTATAATACCAAGAGAGAGCTGTTCCAGTAAACGAGCCTGTCTCATTGTCAGTTGATTTTCCAATTCAAGTTCTGGTCTAAGGTCAACTCCCTTTGAATACATAACAGCCTTTCCATCAAAACCGGACATACGCAAAGCCAGTGTAAATATTTCTTCAAGAAGATGGTCAATCGGTTTATTTAAAGCTGCTGCGTTGTCTGCAAAAACTTTAGCCTCGACAGATGCTGTATTTACACCTGAAGAACCGCGGCCGAGTACGGCACTTACGACCTTCATTGCGGCTTGGTTCTGGGCATTCAGTGTATCAATTACTTCTGCAATCTGTAAAGAACTTCCCGGACCTTTTTCATTCAGCATCTTAGCTTGAACAGCGTCAGTGTGGGCAATAGGATATTGAGGCTTAATACTGGCAAAAGAATTAGCAATAGTATTAACGGTGCTATTTACATATTCTCTATACTTATCTGGGTTAGCCTTAATTTCAGCGGGCATATTGTTTTTTATAATTTCTTCCATCACCATTAAATCAATGCGTGGAAAGCCTGTTATATTCATAATCCGATACAGGTCATTAATTACCTGTTGTCTGGCGGCGATAACGTTTATAGCACTTACAAAAAAGGAATATGTATAAGGACTTGTCGGGTCTCTACGGAAAAAGGCTGTGAAGAACGTAGGAATATCAAGGCTCACTTCTTCACCTGATTCATCAGTCTTCTGAATCGGTTTATATTCCCCGTTCTTATTTTCCGTCCATTCAACAAAATGCATATCAACATTTCTGATTTCTTTTGGGAGCAATGTTTTATCAAATACCAACTCGGCTCCAACAGCTCCTCTTAAAAGACACATATACTTTAACTCTTCTCTTAAAGAACTAAGAGAAGGCTTCATTTGATAATTTAACGTGTAGTCGTTTCTAAAAGTAATCCTATTAATAAGATATTCAAGGGTCTTAGTTCCTTCTTGACTTATTTCTCCCTCAGCGTCAACCGCATAATAGACCATTTTTGTATCAGATACAGTTAAAAAAGCATTTACCGCTGCGGAGCAATCAGGGTCTTGCCGAAAGAGGTTTTGTAAAAGTTCGTTTGAATCTTCACTAACCCTTGTATCATAAAGGTCTTCAATATGCTCCATATAATCGGGAGCAGTTAAAGTGCTGGCACTTCCGCCGGGGCGGTAAGTATCAGTATAAGCATTACCGTCAGTCTTTGCCTTTTTAGTTGGAAGTATAAACTCAAATAATGAACTGATTCCTGCCATAATCTTCCCTAATACAATAACCTGTTAGTTGAATAGCCGCTCATATAGCCACACAGGTTAGACCTATCCTTCATCTTATCCTTATTTTTATAATTTTCTTCTGGACCTGTCAAGCTAATTATTGTTCTGTCTTCATTTTTTAGACCGAGACCGGCTACATATTTTATCTGTTTGGCTAAAAGAGCATATCCAAGCGCATGAAAATAGTGGTCATTCCCGTTCAACTTTACCCACTCAGGTTGTTTTCCGGGAACGTCTTCTCTGGCCATGTCTTGTAAATGCTCGGTGATTAATTCTTCTTGGTCATAATAACCGTAAAAATCAATCTCTCCGTTCACTATCTTAGACTTAACTGCATCAAGGGCGTGGGTACGGTTACACATATAGAAAGATACTGCTTTATCTTGTTCGTGTTTAGGCTCGGCAATCTTCTGGCCTCCGTAAACTACTGGCTGGATACGGCCCTCAGTCATATCTCTAATATCATTTGATAAAGGAGTATAAGGATAACGGTCGATAGCTCCGGCAACAATATTGTACTTCTTATCCAATTCCTTTACTTTACTCAATAGTTGGTCGTAAATAACCCTAATAAAGGCGAAGGCCGCCCCATCTGTATAAAGGACTATATGGCAGGTTAGGCCTTCATCTATACCTATATATACAGGTTTATCCGGCGAAACTTCCGGAACTACCTGCGATTTAAAGCATTTCTTAATCGCCTTAACGTCAATACGAGCGTCTCCCTCTTTATATTCTTCTCCAAGAACCGTATTATATCCGCGGCGGATTTGACCTCTTTTTATACAATCGGCCATTGTCATTACCAAATATTTAATAGACAACAAATTGGTACTAAATGGACGAATCTGGTATCCTCTGTGATGTTCTCTGGACGGATAGGTGGGAACCCATTCTCGAATAGCGTCATCAGATAAATCAAGCGGATGCCGACACTTTTTGCATACGACGCAAGAATTGTCGTAATCTAATCCTACGGCTACGTCCTCTTTTATATCTGTAAGTCTTTGGATAAACTTTGGTAACTTAGGAATATATACGGATTCTAGGTCATAAAGAGGTACCTGCCATTCGTTACAATGCGGGCATTTCACAAAATATTCCCGTTGGTCGGAAGAATTATAATCAGCTGAGATACCGAAATTTTCAAAGGTAGGGGTGGAAAAGCTTTGTTTAATTTGATAGACGGACGCTTGAAGTCTGGAATTAGCCAAGGCATAAAATTCTGATGTTCCCAAATCAATTTCGTCATTTAAAATCATATCTACCGGCGTAGATGTAACATCGGATTCGGAACCACCGGAAATATATAAGAAAGATGAACCTATCTGAAGAATATTATTATTTCTTATATCACCTTGTCCCGGAAAGTCCGTATCAAAAATAGGGCGAATACGAGGAGCACTGTTATTATCTTTCAATATCTTAGTCGGAAAAGTATAAAGAACGCGGGTTCCGGGGTTCATTACCATAAAACCGAGGGCTTTACGAATCTGACATTCAGTCATTCCGATTTGGGATAACTTCTTACAACAAAGGTTAGGGTGCATATCAGCCAATACGGCTCTCTGATAACCTCTATTCTTCAAAGAAAACGGTCCCCCGGCTAAGGTTGTATTATTACAAACCCATTCGGCCATATCAGAATCGGTCTTTTGTCTTATGACCTTTTCTGCTAAGGCTTGAAGATAAGGATTATTTGAGAAGACGTATTTCATTTTACCTCCGTTTTAGCACAGCCTAAACCTATTTTTTAAAATAGTCAACTTTTCTATTGACAAAGTATTTTATATAAGATATAAGATAATCGAATCCAAGAATAGCTAGTCAGTTAATAACAGTTTGACGCATGAATCATTAAACACCTACATATTATTTTTCTTAATTAGTTCCACCGAAACCTCAGTTGAATAAACTGAGGTTTTTTGCTTGACATTTACAAAAATATATCGTAGACTACCACCACTTTACACAACCTAACATACCATAACATTTAGGGAGGGATTATGGAAGTTACTGATAGAGATAAACGCATAAGCATTGAAAGCTTTGCCAAAAGGGTCGGTGTTTCTTACCAAACCATTTACCGCTATATAAAGAAGGGTTCATTAGTTCCCCGAAGAACTTTAGGAGGAAAGGTATATTTTCTACTTACAGACGTAGAACTTTTTAAAAACCATACTTCTTCAGAACCTTTAATTTTAAACGGAGAATCGACCCATGGCTCAAAACAATAAATATCCTGATATAAATTATGAGACCGTTTTTAAGATTTATTCTATAGGATTAGAGATTAAAAAAAACCCTAAGTATGTAGTCGAATCTCCATATTCAGAACCTATCAAAAAGTCTCTCAACCTTATTTTCCCACCGGTTAGTATTAACACCGGAGAAAGTTCGTCAAAGGCAGACCTTCCTACCATGACAAACTTAGACCTGAAGACAGAAATAATTAATCTGTACTGGCAAACTAAAGAATTACTTAAATCCAACGAAATAGACGATAAAGACAAAGCTTCTATCCAAAGAACGGCAACCACCCAGCTGGAGAAGCTGCTTACGTTGGCGGAGAGAGCAACAAATCTGAATCAAATGCGGGAATTTGAATCCAAAGTCTTGAAGATTCTAAAAAAGGTTCTTCCTGAACAAAGAGAAATGTTCTTAAGAGAACTCGCAGAATCGGAAAGTAGAGAAGAATTAGGTACAGAATCAGGAACAGGACTAGGTACAACGAAGGTTATTGAAGAGGGGAAATATAGATTATGACAGGTAATACTTTAAAACTAGCCAAGGACTTAGCAGAAGAGAAAGAAAAAATCTCCCAAAACATAACTCTTTTCCCGAATAAGGACCTTTTCAAGAATAATGCCCCGCTTCTTTGGCAAAAAGGACTTCCGGTAATACCGTTACGCCCTCGCGGCAAGGAACCGATTCCGATAAACTGGACCTCTTATAAGGACAAGATGCCGCTTCCTCAGGAACAAGACCACTGGCTAAACAATTTCCCGGACAGTAACATAGGATTGCCATTAGGACCGCAGTCGGGGTGTGTTGCCATTGATATTGATACCGAGAATAAGACACTTATTAATATAATCAATGAAATCTGTGGATATTCTCCTTGGGAACGTGTCGGACAAAAGGGAAAAGTTCTTCTTTATAAATATAAAGGAGAGAAACCGTTTAAAATTAAAGATGTAGACGGTCACATGATTTGTGAATGTCTATCTTCCGGCAACCAAGTGGTTCTACCACCGTCAATACATCCCAAAACACAGAAGCCGTACGTTTGTAATCAACCGATTACAGAGGTTATACCTTATCTGAAACCTCTTCCGGAAAACCTCGAATCCATGTTAAGGAACGCTTTCCAAGATTACGGAATTACGCTGTCTCACGCAGGCTGGACCAGAACTACGGATTACGTTTCTCAGGGAAGCCGTGACGTAAAGATGACCACGATGGCAGGCTTCTATGCAAATGCAGTAACCAGAGGAGAGTTATCGCTGCTGGAAGCAATAGACCGTATGTATGTATGGAAAACCTGCTGTGTTGAGAATGTGGCCGGAGACGACATTGACATCGAGAAAGGTGTCCGCAACCTCATTCAGTTCCTGATTCAGGATGTTGTAGGCCCGAAAAATAAACCGCTTCCTCTCGGATGGGATACCGGACTTACCGAGGAACAGAAAGAAAGCTGGGGTCTTAAATTCGATGCCGAACATAACGAATGGTCAGTAGAACAACTGAAAGATTATCTCAAGACCGAGTTTGAAAAATACGAAGATGAGGGGGCTATTCAAAGGATTTCGGCCATAGAATATGTTCTACGCAGAATCAGTCGTTCTCCGCATTTAACGTCCTTAGAAATAGATACGGTCTTCACCTACATAAAACAAACTAACAGTAAAACTATTCAGGTTCCGAGCCTAAAGAAACGTCTACAGGAACTGCGACGGGGAGAACTGGAGGGAATTGACCACACGGAAATAGCTAGAGCCGTGCTGGAAGACCTGAAAAGAATAGGAGAAGTTCACTTCTGGAATGATAAATTCTGGCAGTATAAGGGCTCCAACTGGGAAGTATTGTCTGAACAGGAAATACTTTGTTTAGTAGCTAACAATTACGGGAATCTTCCTGCTGCAAGAAAGGCTCACGACCATGCTGGGGTTTTGAAAGTATTAAAGTCAATTGTCCCCCAAACTGACCTGAATAGTAGAAAAATACAGGGTGTCAATTTCGCAAACTGTTTCGTAAGCAGTGACGGAATGACCTTTCCTCACGACCCTTCCTTCGGGTGTACCTATACGCTGCCCTTCAGATATGTGCCTGAGCTTGTTGACCATCATCCTAGATTTGATAAGTTTCTGGAATCAATTTGGGGTATGGAACTGGATTTTGAAGCGAGAAAGAGAGCTCTTCAGGAAGCGATGTGTGCAACCTTCTTCGGAATGGGGCCCTCATTTGCCAGAGCCATTCTTCTCTATGGTATTGCGGGCTCGGGTAAATCTCAATTATTGGAAATAGTTAAACACTTACTGCCTAAGGAGGTTATTTCGTATGTAACTCCCTACAAGTTTGAAGATAAATTCGAAGTAACGGAATTATCCAAATCCCTTTTAAACATTTGTGGCGAGTTAAACGAATCGCAACCGATTCCGGGAGCAAGTTTTAAGTCAATTATTGACGGAAGTACCTTAGATGGCCAGTACAAAGGAAGACCGATATTTTCCTTTACGCCGATGGCGACGCATTGGTTTGCCAGTAATTACCTGCCAAAGACAAAGGACGTGTCGGAAGGGTTCAATAGACGATGGCTCATTCTTACATTCAACCATGCAGTTAAAAAGAAGGATAAAGTCCGCAACATTGGTGAAACAATAGTCGCTGAGGAGAGAGAGGGCATTGCCGCATGGGTTATCTCCTGCGTTAGAGAATTGGTAGAGCAAAGAGATTTTACTTTACCAAGCAGCCATCAACAGATAATCAGGGAGATGGCCGGTGAGAATGACTCAGTTTTTTTCTACCTGACCTCGGAGGAGGGACCGAGGAAGACGGAAACCGGGAGCGGCTCAGTATTGGTAAATTCTCTGTACGAAAAATACACGAGCTTTTGCTGTGCGACTATCCGTGCAAGGCCTGTGGGGTTGAGAGGCTTCTTACGGAGGCTGACCGAATTAGGCAACTTTATGGGCTTTCAAGTCGATGGCTTGATGGTGAATGGACTCACAATGGACAAGACGACGGGTGCCCGCTTGCAGAGCGACCTGTAGAATCGGTTGAGGAAAAGGAGGCTGTGGAAAAGGAGGCTGTCATATACGTTCTTGAAGGCAAGAAAGTAACCGGAGAGGTCTATAAAAAAGCCAAAAGGCTACGCAAACGAGCCGAGATTCAGGACCGGAAACGGGTAAAAAAGTATCGAGATAGAGGAATCTTCTCGTAAATGAACCAAAATCGGTCAAAATCAACCAATTTAAGCTAAAAAAGGCCATTCTGTGTGATTTTTTCACACAGAATGGCCTTTTTCTTACACTTTTTTGCAAATAAATGCTAAAAACCGCAAAAAAGCCTCTTTTTTAGTAATTTATTGCAAAAAAGTGTATTGAATGACCTCTTTTCCCGCTGATATGTGCAAATTTTTTGCATATATGGTCGCATACACAATCATATATGTAGCCATCATCTGCCTCCGCGACCGCATGCACGACCGGAGGAATGCATACGTCGAGAGCGTTCGAGCTCTTCCAAATACCGGTATATGCCTTCCCAATCAATAAATTCTCCCTTCTCAGAGTTCCACCAAGGAACCGTTATTTCTCTGGTTTCACCCTCCCGAATGCCACGCAACTGCGGCTCTATTATTTCCCTGTTCATTTTCTCATGGTCTCGCCTGACCATTATTACCAAGTTGGTAAATTCATTGCTGCCGCCACCGCCTAGCGGATGCTTGTGGTGAATATCTAAAAAAGAAGGGAGCTCTTTCCACGGAATGAGCCCCTTGTAATATAACCAGTGAAGAAATGCTTTCTTAACACGATTCTTGAAGAAGGCACGCTCCTCTTTTTGTTTAGTTGAGTTTTTGGTATAGGTTATCTGTTTGAAGTTATGTTTAAGATTTTGTGCATTTTGATTTTGGCTGTTGCCTGCTATCATCGAATCCATTTGTTGTTTCTCCCTCCCTGTTCTGGCCGATTATTCTGGTCGACTGTTAAGATTCTAGTTCTGGTTAAGATTCTTGTCAAGTTTATGTCGGCTTTTGCGTTCGTGTTCGTGGTCGTTCCCCTTGCTGAGAACTGTGGCTACGTTCACGAACGTGAACGTGACTGCGCTCGCGTTCGCGTTGAGTGATAGGCAAGTTGGTAGGTTGTGTTAGGTGGAAATGGTTTTGGACGGGGAGTTAAAATCTGAGCCTGTTCTCCGCCACCTTTTTATTCTCCTACATAAAAAGCCTGTACCCCTTCTCCGTCCCCGTTCCCGTCCCCGTTCCCGTCGCCGATTCCCGCCCCTGATTCCCTTGTTAAACATTGTCCCCGGTTTTTTTTCTCCCACGGGCTAACCCCCTCCTCCTCGTCCGCATATATAGCACGCGCGCGGGCGCGGGCGCGGGCGCGTGTGTATAGCTTATAATAAGTTTAATATAAAAAAAGAATCACGCAAAAACAATAACCTATTAAAAAAAGTGTACTTTTTTTAAAAAAAGTATAAAAAAATAGTTGACAAGTAATAAATTAGCTTATATATAACAGTCATCAGCCGGGCGGCTGGTAGTTATAGCACATTGTGAATAAGTAAATTTTATGCAAACCGCGTGGGGGCGGCAACCCCCGCGTATCGGTAATACCTGAATATTGCCTAAATCAAAGATGTTCTAACGTTAGAACATTAAATAAACATATAAACCAATTAAAAGGAGTCACCAATGTTCACACTAGCTATTTACACAATATCATTTATAACCATATACGCCGCTATTTGCGGGCTTATGGAATCATTAAAGAAATAAGTTATTAACATTTTATATAGGAGTCAAAATCATGTCTATTAAACACATTAATCAATCATCGCAACCTTTACACAAGCCGAATTACAAGCCATTAGATGAGAACAACGCCCGCAACGTTCGTTTGTCAAATGACTTTACAGGCGAGCCGAAAGAAGTAGTTTTATCTTATTTAAAAGAGGGTTACAACGCCTATCTAAGAGAAACAAACGCGGAAAACAAAGCCGGATTAGCTGGACTCGCCGTTGTAAAGTCAATCTTTAAAGCCCGTTTATATTACTCGACTTTTAATAAAAAGATGGATGAAAAAGGATTCAGAAAACATATAATTTTACATTTATTTAAAATAAACGCGGATATTCGGACACACCCGCAAAAATCATCCATCTATGCTAAAATTAAAGCGGCATTAAAATTAATCGAATTAAACCGCGATATTATTAAAGAGTCTAACATAATAGGCACGCCCGCCGCGGCTATTGCAGAAATAACGGACAGTATTTTTGCAAACTATGAAAGTTTGCGCGGTTTGTATGACGCTCTTAAACCGGAAAAACAGCCGAAGCCGAGCACAAGCGACGAATCAGAATCTAACCCGGAATCAGAATCTAGCCCGGAATCAGATTCAGAAACAGAAACGGAAAATAGCCCGGAATCGGTACAACTTCCGCCGGAAGTAGTACTAATGCAAACAGCAAGCGATTTCATAGCCGCGTTTGAAAATGTCGTTAAAATTTATGGCTATAGCGAGGCGGTTACGATGGCGGGCGACGTTGTGGAAGTAATAACGCAAGCTTACCAGAAAATACAAACAACTGAAAAGTTGGCTGCCTAACCGGGCAGGAATCCGGGCAGGAATCCGGGACTTGTTCCAACATTGGAACAAGTCCCAGGCGGGATTCTCTTTCTTCTCTTTTTTTTTTTCTTTATTTTCGCTTTTGCGGAACTATCTTCTTAAATTGACTGCGGCGGTTTATT
>OLQV01000329.1_pt1 | contig 47252 bp, 43 predicted proteins | sample 1672371 | NCBI WGS metagenome assembly OLQV01 (sample SAMEA3136676, study PRJEB25190) | human gut metagenome
GCAGCAGAGCGGGACGATACTTCGGATCGCCGGTCTCGCTGTAGAGGACGTTCATAATGGCGAGGCACACATCCAGGCCGATGAAGTCGCCCAGGGCGAGGGGGCCCATGGGGTGGTTCGCGCCGAGCATCATGGCCTTGTCGATATCCTCGACAGAGGCAACGCCGGTCTCGACCAGGCCGATGGCCTCGTTGATCATCGGGATCAGGATCTTGTTGACGACGAAGCCCGGAGCCTCAGCGACCTCGACAGGCTCCTTGCCGATCTCCTTGGAGAGGTTGTAGATGAAGTCGAAGGTCTCCTGCGTGGTGTTGGCGCCGCGGATGACCTCAACGAGCTTCATGCTGGGCACGGGGTTGAAGAAGTGCATGCCGATGACGGCGTGCTTGAGGCCGAGACCCATCTCGGTGACGGACAGAGAAGAGGTGTTGGTGGCGAAGACGGTGCTCTCCTTGCACATCGCGTCGAGCTCGCCGAGGAGCTGACGCTTGGTGTCCATGTTCTCCGCCACGCACTCGATGACGAGGTCGGCGTCCGCCGCGGCAGACTTCTCCTCGACGAGGATGTTGTTCAGGATGGCGTCCTTGGCCTCTTCGGTCATCTTGCCCTTCTCGACGCGCTTCTGCAGGGAAGCGGCGAGCTTGTCCTTGTGGCGCTGAGCGGAAGCGACGCTGGAAGCGTACATCAGAGCGGTGTGGCCCTTGGCCGCGAAGACCTGAGCGATGCCGCTGCCCATGGTGCCGGCGCCGAAAACTGCAACTTTCATTGTGTGTATCCTCCTACAATATAAATAGATAATTCTATGGAATCACTTGTTGATAAAGGGCTCGTGCTTGCGCTTTTCGAGGAAGGCGCCCATGCCCTCCTGCTGGTCGGCGCTCTGGAAGCAGGAGCCGAAGGCCTTCTCCTCGATCACGACGGCGCGGTCAATGTCGACCTGAAGACCGTCGTTGATGGCCTGCTTGGACGCGCGCACCGCGATGGGCGCGTTGCCAGCGATCTGGCTGGCGAGCTTTTCCGCCGCGGCGTAGAGGTCAGAAAGCGGATAGACCGCGTTGACAAGGCCGATGCGGTAGGCCTCGTCCGCCTTGATGTTGCGGGCGGTATAGATCATCTGCTTGGCCATGCCGGGGCCGACCAGACGCGCAAGGCGCTGCGTGCCGCCGAAGCCCGGCGTGATGCCAAGGCCTGTCTCGGGCTGGCCGAAGACGGCGGTATCGGAGCAGATGCGGAAGTCGCAGCTCATCGCGAGCTCGCAGCCGCCGCCGAGGGCATAGCCGCCCACCGCCGCGATCGTCGGGATGGGGAACGCTTCGAGCTTGCGCATGACGTCGTTGCCCTGCTTGCCGAAGGCCTCGGCCTCCTCCTTGCTGAGCTCCTTCATCTGCGCGATGTCCGCGCCGGCGACAAAGGACTTCTCGCCCGCGCCGCGGACGATCAGGCAGCGGATCTCGCTTAAGTCCACCGCGTCAAGCGCGGCGTCGAGGTCGGCGAGCACCTGAGAGTTGAGCGCGTTGAGCGCCTTTTCGCGGTCAATGATGAGATAGGCAATGTTGCCCTTGGGTTCATATTTGACAAAAGACATCGTGTGTCTCCTCCTGTCTTCTTCAACTGCCCCCTATTATATGGGCGGCAAGGCATATTTGCAAGAGAAAAATCACTTTTTTCAAAAAAGTTTCACACTTTTCCGGTGTCATTGCAAGAAACGTTGCATTTTTAATAATCTTTTCTCCCAATGCAGCAACTCTTGTATAAAATTTTTAAAATGACTTGTCTCTTGCACCAATTTTCGATATGATAGGCTTTAATTATAGGAAAACGAGGTTCATTCTATGCGAATGCGCAAAAAGAAAAACCTGCTTCCCCGCATGGAGCGGTGCGGGGCGTATCAGATCAAGGACCCCTACGAGCGCAAGGGCCGCTGGCACGACTTGATGCCCGAGGCGAAGGAGATCCGCGTGGAGCTCGGCTGCGGCAAGGGCCGCTTCACCGTCGAGACGGCCGCGGCGGAGCCCGACGTGCTGCTCATCGCGGTCGAAAAGGTGCCCGACGCTATGGTCGTCGCGATGGAGCGCGCGGCGAAGGCAGAGCTGCACAACGTCTTCTTCATCGACATCGACGCCAACCAGCTGCCCGAAATTTTCGATGCAGGCGAGGTCGACCGCATCTATGTCAACTTCTGTGACCCGTGGCCTCCCAAGCGGCAGGCCAAGCGTCGGCTGACGCACGGCAATTTCTTGAAGCTCTACCGCAAGGTGCTCAAGGACAACGGCCAAATTCATTTCAAGACTGACAACGACCCGCTGTTTGAGTGGTCGATTGAGGAGATCCCGCAGTTCGGCTTCACCCTCTCCGAGGTCACACGCGATCTGCACGCGAACGGACAGCGCGGCGTGATGACCGACTACGAGGCCAAATTCTATGCCGAGGGCAAGAACATCAACCGCTGCGTCGCCACGATGCAGCCGTGGGAAGAGCCCGTGGAAGAGGATACGCCCGAAGAGGCGGACGAAACGGCTGAATAAGATAAAAGGAAGGTTGACTTTGTCAGCCTTCCTTTTTGCTTTCTTCCAGATACGGCGAATACATCATCACCGCGTCGTTCACGGCGACAGGCGTCTCCACGAGCAGCTTGCCCTGCAAATCAAACGTCTGCCGGTAGAGCTCGTTGTGGCGGATGTAGCCGCCCCAGTACTGCGCGCGCATCTCGTGGCTGCGCTCTACGACTGCATAGCGCTCGGTCGGCTCGGCGCTCACGCGCCACTCGCCCTCAAGGTCTGTTTTGCCGACGCGGACGCGCATCTGATAGGTGTCCTGTGTGTCGTTGCGGATCATCAGGTCAAGATAGGGGTAAAAGCAGGTCGCACCGCTGCCGAAGGGCTGCGTGCGGTTCGCGTCGGGAAAGACGTCGTAGCCGTGGCGGTGGCGCTCGACGACCGTGAGCGGCGTGTGCAGCGTCATCCAGTAGATGAGGTTTGAGAGCTGGCAGAGCCCGCCGCCCGTCGCGGCCAGATACCCGCCGTTGCGCAGGATCATGCCGGGCAGATACCCCTTCCCCGCCGTCGGCTTTCCGATGAGATACCAGTAGCTCATCGTTTCACCGGGGCGCAGCAAAAGCCCGTCGAGCCGCGCACAGGCGAGGCGGAGATTCGTCACCTTGTTGCGCTGGAGCTGCATGTCGACGTCCTTGAGCTTTCGCATGAGCGGCGTATGGTGGGAAAACGCCTGATATGCTAAGTCTTCCCCGCTGCGCTCGCGCGCAAAATGCTTCCGCATCGAAAGCCATCTGAGTTTTCGCTGCGCGCTAAAATACGCGCCGCCGAGCTTCAGCCGCAAATCAGAGCGTTTTTTCGGTTCGCGGACGGTCATATGCTTCCCTCCCCTGTTTTTCTGCTTTTATAGACGCAAAACGGCGGGAAAAAGTTCCAACATTTTCTTATTTCAGGCTCATCACGTAGATTTGACACGGGTTCCACTCGTCCCAGAGCGTCGGGAATACCTCAAACTCACCAAAACCGAGGGCGAGATAGAAGCGGTTCGTCGCGTCGTACTCAGGGTACTTCCCCATCTGCACGGTCTTGACCTGCAAAAACGAGTAGCCAAGCTCCTTCGCCCGCTGCTTCGCTGCGGCAAAGAGCATCTTGCCGACGCCGCGGCGGTGGTATTCTTTCAGCACGCCCATGACATAGAGTTCCACCGTATCCCTCCCCGTTTCGGCAAGGTAAAGGAAGCCGACGGCGTTCTCGCCGTCGAACGCGGCAAAAAACGGCTGCTTTGCGCTTTTCTCGATGTATTCCTCGCGCGCCTCTGGAATGCCAAACCAGTCGGGCAGTGATTCTAAAATCAAGCGCGCGATGCGCTGCTTCTCCTCTGCCGCTGTGATCTCTCTAACTTCCATACATTTCTCTCTTTCATTTTGCAAAGAAGCGGCATGGCTGCGCCATACCGCTTCTTATGTAATTTAGCGCTGGCCCTTGTCGTAGGGGATGCCCTCGGCCTTGGGGGCGCGGGAGCTCTTGGACGTAAACGCCAGCACGAGCAGCGTGACGATGTAGGGCAGCATGCGGTAGAGATGGGCGCTGATGCCGATCTCGGCAAGCATGTAGACGCCGTCGCCGTTGATGTCGATGCTCGCGTAGCTCGCCGCGATGCACTTGAAGAGGCCGAACAGCAGCGAGGAGACCGCAATATTCACGGGCTTCCAGTTGCCGAAGATCATAACGGCCAGTGCGAGGAAGCCGAAGCCCGCCACGTCGCCGTTCGAGGCGCAGTTTGCCGTTGTCAGCGCATAGACGAAGCCGCCCATGCCCGCGAGCGCGCCGGAAATGGTCGTGCCCGCGTAGCGCATCTTGTAGACATTGATGCCCAGCGAATCCGCCGCCTGGGGATTTTCGCCGCAGGCGCGCAGGCGCAGGCCGAAGCGCGTCTTATAGAGCAGGATCGACAGGATGAGGAAAAGCAGGATGCAGACGTAGGTCGCAAGGTAGACCTTGTTGACGAACGTCTCGCCGAAAAAGCCGAGGTCGGTGTTCTTGTCGATGCCGAGCGTAGACTTTTTGATCATGAACCAGCTCGCCGCGTCACCCGTGAGCATCTGCAGCGTATTCTGGTTGGCGATGATGCGGATGAAGAACAGCACCAGTGCGGGGGCCATCAGGTTCAGCGCCGTGCCGCCGATGGTCTGGTCGGCACGCAGGTTGATGGACGCAAAGCTCAGAAGCAGCGAGAACAGCGCGCCGAAGGCCGCCGCGACCAGCATCGTGAGAAGCTCCACGCCCTGAAGCGCGACCCAGTTGCCGCTCTGCTTGAGGGAGAGGATGGCGTCGCTCGTCTGCAGAATGCGCACGAACCAGACGCCGATGAACGCGCCGAAGACCATGATACCTTCGAGCGCCAGGTTGATGATACCGCTGCGCTCGGCGAACACGCCCGCAAGCGCCACGATCATCAGAGGGACGGCATAAATGAGCGTCTGCTGAATGAGGAATGTCATTTCGCGTCGCCTCCTTTCTCCGTTTCCGCTTGTGCACCGGCTGGTGCGGAAGCTGCCGCCGGGGCGGGCTCCGCGTTGGCATCCGCGCCGTCGTCCTTCTTTTTGCCGAGCTTGCCGATCCACATCTTGATGACCAGCGAGAAAGCGCTCAGATACACGATGACGGCGATGATGACGTTCGTGATGTACTCGTTATAGGCCGTCAGGTTCGTCAGCTGCAGGCCCGAGATATCGAGCATCGACATGAACAGCGCCGTGAAGATGATGCCGATGGGGTTACAGGAGGCGAGCATCGCAACGGGGATACCGTTGAAGCCGATGGCGGGGAGCGACTGGTACGTGGACCAGAAGAACTCTGTGTTGCCGGAGAGATAGTAGAGCGAAGCGCCCGCCGCGCTCAGTCCGCCCGCGATCGCCATGGAGATGACGATATTGCGCTTGTCGGCGATACCGGCGTAGCGCGCGGCATGACGGTTGGAGCCGCAGGCTTTGAGCTGATAGCCGAACGTCGTCTTGGACATCATCACGTAAACGCCGATGGCAAAGACGATGGCGATGAGGATGCCGCCGTTGACCTGAGAATTCGGAAACAGCTTGTCAAGGCCCATCTTCGCGGTGGCGACGCCATTGTAGGTCGTCTTGTAGATGTAGCCGGTCTTGGTGGACTCGGTGACGTTCTTGAAGTTACTGATATCAAAGAGCCATGTGACGAGGTTTGCCGCGATCCAGTTCGTCATGATGCAGGCGAGCACCTCGTTGATGTTGAGCAGGGCCTTGAAAAGGCCGGGGATCGCGCCCCAGATCGCGCCCGCGAGCGTGCCGCCGAGAAAGGCGAGCAGCCAGATGAGCGTGGTGGACATCGTCTCGGACGGAAGGCCGAGGGCGATGGAGAGCGACACGAGCGTACCGATGAGGTACTGGCCCGGCGCGCCGATGTTGAATAGGCCGGTCTTATACGCCATGCCGACGGAAAGGCCCGTCATGATGAGCGGCGCGGCACGGAAGAGCATGTTGCCGATATTCGTCGGGTTGAAGCCCCACGTCAGCGTGCCGGAGGCGTCGCGTCCCGTGGAGAACAGGCCACCGAACACGATGCGGATGCCGTCCCACGCCGAGGAGAGCGAGAGGTTCGGGCTCGTGAGGCCGACGATCAAAATGACGATGCTGCCGACGGCGAGGCCAATCAGGATCGAGAGGACGGACGCCGCGACGGTCTTGAAGCCTTCGCTTTGCAGGAAGTGTTCTTTTTTCATACGGCCGCCTCCTCCTTCGTCATGCGCTTGGCGCCGGCCATGTAAAGGCCGAGCTCTTCGACGGTGGTTTTCTTCGGGTCGAGCTCGCCGACGATCTCGCCCTCGTACATGACGAGGATGCGGTCAGAGAGGCTCATGACCTCGTCCAGCTCGAGCGAAACGAGCAAAATCGCCTTGCCGCGGTCGCGCTCGGCGACGAGCTGGCTGTGGATGAATTCGATCGCGCCAACGTCAAGGCCGCGCGTGGGCTGCACGGCGACGATGAGGTCCTTATCGCGGTCGACCTCGCGGGCGATGATGGCCTTCTGCTGGTTGCCGCCGGACATGGAACGCGCGCGCGTAATCGCGCCCTGGCCGCTGCGCACGTCGAACTTGTCGATCAGGTAGTTGGCATAGTCGCGCACAGCCTTGTTGTTGATAAAGCCGTGGTTTTCAAAGCGCGGCTCGTTGAAGCGCTGGAGCACCATGTTCTGCTCGAGTGTGAAGTCGAGCACGAGGCCGTGCTTGTGGCGGTCTTCGGGGATGTGGCTCATGTGCTCGCCGCGGTGGCGGATGGAGGCATGAGAGATATCCTTGCCGCAGAGGGTGATCGTGCCGGAGGACGGCTTGTCAAGGCCCGTCAGGCCGTAGACAAGCTCCGTCTGACCATTGCCGTCGATACCGGCGATGCAGACGATCTCTCCCGCGCGAACGGTGAAGGAAACGTCGTTCACGGCGTTGCGCTTTTGCACGTGGGAATGGACGCAGAGGTGGTCGACCTTCAAGACCTCGCCCGCGGGCTTGGCCTCGTCCTTCGTGACCTCGAGCTGCACGGGGCGGCCGACCATCATGTTGGAAAGCTCCTGCTTCGTGGTCTCGCTCGTATTGACCGTGCCGATGTACTTGCCCTTGCGCAGGACGCTCACGCGGTCGGAAACCTCCATGATCTCATTGAGCTTGTGGGAGATGAAGAGGATGGACTTGCCTTCGCGGGCAAACTCCTTCATCGTGGCCATGAGCTCTTCGATCTCCTGCGGGGTGAGCACCGCGGTCGGTTCGTCGAAGATGAGGATCTCGTTGTCGCGATACAGCATCTTCAGAATTTCGACGCGCTGCTGCATACCGACCGTGATATCCTCGACCTTGGCGTCAAGGTCGACATTCAGGCCGTAGCGCTTCGAGATCTCCTCGACCTTTTTGCGCGCCTCTTTCTTCTGCAAAAAGCCGCACTTCGTCGTCTCCGCGCCGAGGATGATGTTGTCGAGCACCGTGAAAACATCCACCAGCTTGAAATGCTGGTGCACCATGCCGATGCCGAGCGCGGTGGCGTCGTTCGGGTCCTTGATGGACACGACCTCGCCGTCCTTTTTGATGATGCCCTCCTCCGGCTGGTAGAGGCCGAACAAAACCGACATGAGCGTCGACTTGCCCGCGCCGTTTTCACCGAGCAGGGCGTGGATCTCACCCTTTTTGAGCTGTAAGGTGATGTTGTCGTTGGCGATAATACCGGGGAATTTCTTCGTGATATTCAGCATTTCGATCGCATACTGATTCTCCAAGTTTTTTCGCCCTCCTTCCGTTTTGATGGCCCGCACGCGCTGCGCTGCGAGGACGGAAACCATAATTACATTATACTATATCACGTTTCCCGATGAAAAGCAAAAGGTTTTCGCATGTCTTTCCCTGTCAGAAATGTGAAAAAGAACGGAAGACCGAAGTCTTCCGTTCTTTTTATGTATGCGCTATTGGGAATTAGCCGCCGATGTAGTTGACGTTGACGTTGGTCAGGCCGCCCTCAGCGGGGTTGGCCATCTCAGAGTTGTTGTCGATGGTGATGTCGCCGTTGAGGACCTTCTGGAAGAGGTCTTCATAGTCGGCAACGGAGAAGTTCTCCATGGACCAGGTAGCGGTCGGCAGGCCGACAGCATTCTCAGCAACGCCCAGGGAGGTGGCAGCATTGCCGATCTCGTCCCAGGTGCCATCGTAAACCTTGGCGATCGCCCACTCGGCAGCATCGCTCAGGCCCTTCATAGCGGAGGTGACGACGGTCTCGGACTCGCTGGACTGGTCGACGTCGACGCCGACGACCTTGCCGTCCTCAGCGGAAGCGGCAGCGGCGACGGACTGGAACATGGAACCGCCGCAGGCGAAGACGATCTCAGTGCCGTTGGAGTACCAGCCGGAGACCATGGTCTGCAGCTCGGGGGAAGCCTGGAAGGAAGCGCCGTACTCCCAGGAGTAGTTCAGGTCGACCGTCTTATCCATTTCCTTAGCAGCGTCGTTGGCGCCCTGAGCAAAGCCCCAGCCGTAACGGATGCAGGCGGGGTTCGTGCCGCCGCCGCCGCCGGTGAAGCCGAGCTTCTCATAGCCTTCCTTGACGACAGCGTAACCGGCGAAGTAGCCGCACTGCTCTTCGTTGAAGGCGATGCCCGCAACGTTGTCAAGGCCGAGGGACCAACCGTCGATGAAGACGAACTTGGTGTCGGTGAATTCCTTAGCGGCCTTCTCGAGGGCCGTGCCCTGCATGAAGCCGGCGCAGACGATGACCTTGGCGCCGCCGTCCACGGCAGCCTTCATGGCGTCGTAACGGTCGTCATCGGTAGCCTGATCGCCGTTGGCGGGCTGATAGTACTTGTAGCTCAGGCCGTTGTTGGCGGCATAGAGCTTCACGCCGTCGAAGGTGCCCTGGTTGAAGGACTTATCCTTCAGCTGGCCGACGTCGGTGACGAACGCGATCTCATACTTGCCGTCTTCGGACGTCATGTTGTCGTCGATATCGTCAGGATTGGTGTAAGTGGTCTCGCCCTGCTGATCGTCAGTGTTGGTGTCGCCCTGGTTGTCGTCGGTCTTCTTATCACCGCAGGCAACGAGGGACAGAACCATGACGAGAGCGAGAAGCAGCGCAAAAAACTTCTTCATTCTTCTATCCTTCCTTATTTTCCGGTCGGCGGCGGGCCGCTCTCCGGTTTATTTTGAAGTGCGGACGCACTTCGTCTGACAGTATAGCAAAAGCAAAGGGAAGAATCAAGTCCGATTCTCCCCGATTTTACTTTTTTTGTGATAATTGATGGGATTCTTTACAAAAAGTCCACACTTTTTACACGTTATTTTCTCAGTCAAGCTTCAGGTCGCCGTCCTTGACCCAGCCGAGGCGTCGGCAGACCATATTGATGAGCGGAGCAAGGATGGCGGGCAGCACGATGGCGACGAGGATGAGGCCCAGCCAGTCAAAGCCCGTTGGGCTCATGGCCGCCGCGCCCTTGGCGACAGCCTCCTCGCTCGGGGAGACCCAGCCCGTCCACACGCCGATGAGGCCGCACAGGCCGCAGGTGCCCATACCGGAGTTGATCGGCGCACCGTTCATCTCAAGATGGAACACGCACGTGGCGATAGGGCCGGTGATGGCCGAGGCAAGCGTCGGCGCGATCCAGACGCGGGGATTTCTGACAATGTTCGGCATCTGGAGCATCGACGTGCCGAGGCCCTGAGAGACAAGGCCGCCCCAGCGGTTTTCTCGAAAGCTCATCACGGCGAAGCCGACCATCTGCGCGCAGCAGCCTGCGACGGCCGCGCCGCCGGCAAGGCCCGTCAGGCCCAGCACCGAGCAGATGGCGGCGGAAGAGATCGGCAGCGTGAGCGCGACGCCGACAAGCACAGAGACCGCGATGCCCATCCAGAACGGCTGGAGTTTGGTCGCATTGTCGATGATAATGCCAAATGCCGAGGCCGCCGTGCCGATGGGCGGGGCGATCCACTTGGCGAGCGCGACGCCGACCAGGATGGTCACGGCGGGCGTGACCAAAATGTCGATCTTCGTCTCCTTGCTCACGGCCTTGCCGCACTCGGCGGCAAGGATCGCGATGATGAGCACGGCGAGCGGGCCGCCTGCGCCGCCCTCGGCGTTGGCCGCATAGCCCACCGCCGCGAGGGAGAAGAGCACCATCGGGGGTGCCTGCAGCGCGTAGCCGATGGCAATGGCCATCGCAGGACCAGAGACGGACATCGCATAGGTGCCGATGTCCGTCAGAAACGGAACGCCCAGCTGCGCGCCGAGCGTCTTGATGATCGTGCCGATGAGCAGCGAGCAGAAGAGGCCCTGCGCCATTGCGCCGAGCGCATCGATGCCGTAGCGCTTGGCCGAAACTTCAATGTTTTTGCGTTTGCAGAACGCTTTGAATTTTTCCATGATATCCTCACAGCCTAAAAATAAAATAGTGTCATGTGCAGGTGTCTTGACACGTGCACATGACACTATAATCGTTTGTGTGAGGATTGTCAACCCTTAATTTCCGTTTTCCTCCAGCAGGACGCGCAGTGCGCGCAGCGCACTCTTCGTGCGCTCGAACGCCGCCTCGTCGGGACAGGAGAGCGTGTGCAGGTGGATGCCGTCGGTGAGACTGGACAGCGGCTCCGCCTTTTTGCAGCGCTCAATGAACTGGCTGACCTCGTAGCGGCTCGAAATTTGCAGCGGGCCGGTGAGCTGGCCGTAAATAGGATGGTCGACGATGACGTCGATGACCGTGCAACCGTTGTCGACGATGGTGTTGAGCTCGGCTTCCATCTCCTGCGGCGTGTGCTTCACGGCAACGCGGCGGACGATGCCGCGCGCCTCCTTCGGCGTCACATAGCCGCGCGGAGTGGCGAGAATTTCCTCGCCCGAGGAGCGCAGCAGCGCGATATCGCCCACGATGATCTGGCGCGAGACGGAGAATTTTTCCGCCAGCGCGGAGGCGCTGATCGGCGCGTCCGCCGCGCGCAGCACGTCGGCAATGGACTTTCGCCGCTCGTCAGAATGCATTCGCTCTTCCTCCCCTTTTCGCGCAAAAGCGCCAAATTTCGATTACGCTTTGTATTGTCAAAATCAGAAATTACAGTTTGTTGTCGGATTTTGCCGATTTAATACTCAAAGCAGCTGCCGCCGACGAACTCTCGCACGATGGAGTCGCGCGGGACATAGTCCGTGCGCAGCGACGGCACGGAGTTGACAACGTCCATCAGGTCGCTCAGCCCGTGCTCGGCGATAAACTGATCGTCGAGTTGGCTGTAGAACTCCGGAATTTCCTTCAAGTACCGCGCGAGGATGCACGGCTCGTAGTCGTGGAACGTGTCGATGTGGATGCTCGCGTTCGGCTTGTTCGGCATGATGTAGTTGAGCTCGCCGCGGTCGACACTCTCGGCGCGCTCGACGGTCTGACGCAGCGAATGGCCGCGGCCCTGATAGTCGCGGATCATGCGGCGCGCCACGCGCAGCTGCTCGGGACGGACGATCTTGTCGTGCGTGGTGATGATGCGCGTGCGGGGCGCAACGTAAACGCCGGTCGCCATGTCGCGCACGCGGTCGAAGATCAGCGGGTTGAGCATGTGGATGCCCTCGGCGATGATAACGGCGTCGCGGTCGCCCTGCATCCTGAACCAGCTGCCGGTGGTGCCGCTCTTGAAATCATAGATGGGCAGCTCGACCTCCTCGCCGTCGGACAGGCGGTGGATGCAGTCGATGAGCAGGTCGCGGTTCACGCACAGGGGGGATTCCCAGTCCGTCAGCTCCGGCGGACGGTCGGCGAGCGGCAGGAAGAAATTATCCATGCTCAGCAGGCACACCTTCACGCCGAGGTTTTCCAGATACGCCTTCAGGCGCATGGCGGTGGTGGTCTTGCCGCTGCCGCTCGGGCCGGTCAGGCAGACGAGCGGCTTTTTGCTCTTGTTCATCAGGATGCTCGCCGCGGCGGCGCTGATCTTGTCGTGAAAGACCTCCTCGCAGCGCAGGACAAAGCGCGTGTCGTCGCGCATGGCCTCGGTGATGTTTTCAATGTCGATGACTCGCATGGGGAAAACGCTCCTTATTCTTTGTTCTCCATCTTGACCGCGACCTCGAGCGCGATCTTCATCATGTTGGTGAAGGTGGTCTGCCGCTCGTCGGCGGAAAGCTCCTTGCCGGTGACGAGGTTATCGGAGATGGAGCAGATGGCAAGCGCGCGCTTGCCGGCGTAGGCGGCGGTGCAGTAGAGACCGGCGGCCTCCATCTCGACTGCGAGAATGCCCATCTTGCCGAAGCGGGCGTTGCGGCCCGCCGCGTCATAGAAGGTGTCGGAGGAATAGAGGTTTCCGACGGGCATCTTCACGCCCAGCTCGTTCGCGCTCTCGACTGCGGCGGCGAGCAGGTCATAATTGCAGATGGGAGCGTAGGTGGCGCCCAGCTCATACTGGTCGGCAAAGCTGGAGTTGGTGCAGGCGCCCATGCCGGCGCACACGCTGCCGAGCTCCATGTCCGCGCGCATCGCGCCCGCGGAGCCGACGCGGATGATGTTCTCCACGCCGTAGTGGGTGTAGAGCTCGTTGGAGTAGATGGCGATGGACGGGATGCCCATGCCGCTCGCCATCACGCTCACGCGCACGCCCTTGTAGGTGCCGGTGTAGCCCTGCACGCCGCGGACATTGTTGACGAGCTGCGGGTTTTCCAAAAAGGTCTCTGCGATGAACTTTGCGCGCAGGGGGTCGCCGGGCATGAGAACGGTTTTGGCGAAATCGCCGGGCTTTGCGTTGTTGTGGGGTGTTGACATATTATTCTCCTTTCTCCATGGCCTTTGCGGCCTTAACGATGCGGGAGGTGCCGAGGCGGTCCGCGCCGAGCTTGAGGAAGTCCTCGGCGTCCTGCAGATTGGCGATGCCGCCGGCGGCCTTGATCTTCTTGCCGTTGGTCATGTGCGCGGCCATGAGGGCGACATCCTCGCGTGTTGCGCCGCCCCCGCCGAAGCCGGTGGAGGTCTTGATATAGTCCGCCGCGGAGTTGGACACGACCTCGCAGAGCTTGATCTTCTCCTCGTCCGTGAGCATACAGGTCTCGATGATGACCTTGAGGATGTTGCCGTGGCAGGAGATCTTTACGGAATTGATCTCCTGCAAGATTTTATCGTACTGGCCTTCCTTGACCCAGCCGAGGTTGATGACCATGTCGATCTCGGTCGCGCCGTCGGCTACGGCGGACTCGGCCTCCATGCACTTGATGCCGCTGGGAACGTAGCCGTTGGGGAAGCCGATGACCGTGCACACGGGCAGCTGACCGAAGCCGTAGTGCTGCTGCTCGGCGATGTAGTGCGCGGCGTGGGCGACGTAGGTCTGCGGGATGCAGACGCTCGCGCAGCCGTACTTGATGCCGTCGTCGCAGATCTGGCGGATCTCCTCCCAGGTGGCGGTGGGGGCGAGCAGGGTATGGTCAACGTGACGGAGAATTTCTTTCACATCCATAGTATATGGTATCCTTTCCAAGAAAAATAGATTCCGCAAAGGGGAATGATTTCCTGTTTATCAGTGTAGCACAGTGACTGCAAAAAAGCAAGCGCACCGCATTCGGTCACATGACCGCGTGTGTCGGGCCGCACGGTGCAGCGAGATAAGAAGGCGGCCCTTATGGGCGCAGAAGAAAAAGGAGACCTCAAAAGAGGTCCCCTTTTCATTTTCAGAAATCGGCAGACGCTTCTCAGCACTTCTCGAACACGGTGGCAACGCCCTGGCCGCCGCCGATGCAGAGGGTGGCAAGACCCTTCTTGGCGTCCTCGCGCTTGAGCATCTCGTGGAGCAGGGTGACGATGATGCGCGCGCCGGAGCAGCCGACGGGGTGGCCGATGGAGATGGCGCCGCCGTTGACGTTGACCTTGCTCATGTCGAAGTGCAGCTCACGCGCGACGGCGATGGACTGCGCGGCGAAGGCTTCGTTGGCCTCAACGAGGTCGATGTCGTCGATGGTCACGCCGGCCTTGGCCATGGCCTGACGGGAGGCGGGAACGGGACCGACGCCCATGATCTTGGGATCGACGCCGCCCTGGCCCCAGCCGATGAGCTTCGCCATGGGCTTGAGGTTATACTTCTTGACGGCCTCGCCGGAGGCGAGAACGATGGCGGCAGCGCCGTCGTTGATGCCGGAGGCGTTGCCGGCGGTCACGCGCTGAACGTGCTTGCGGGTATCCGCCTCATGGATCTCGGTGGGCTGGAAGGTGTGGACGATCTGGTCCTCAACGCCCTCGGGACCGACCGGGAACGCACCCTTGAGCTTGGCAAGGCCCTCGGGCGTGGAGCCGGCGCGGGGGAACTCATCCTTCTTGAACTCGACGATCTCCTTCTTGACCTTGACGGGAACGGGAACGATCTCGGCATCAAAGCGGCCGGAAGCCTGCGCGGCCTCGGTCTTCTGCTGGGAGGCAGCGCCGAAGGCGTCAAGCTCCTCGCGGGTAATGCCCCAAACATCGCAGATGTTCTCGGCGGTGGTGCCCATGTGGTAGTTGTTGAACGCATCCCACAGGCCGTCCTTGATCATGGTGTCGACGAGCTTCTTGTCGCCCATGCGGGCGCCCCAGCGGGCGTCGGTAGAGGCATAGGGAGCGGCGCTCATGTTCTCGGTGCCGCCGCAGACGATGATGTCGGCGTCGCCGGCGAGGATGGCGCGGCCGGCCTCGATGACGGACTTCATGCCGGAGCCGCAGACCATGCCGACGGTGTAGGCGGGAACGGAGTAGGGCAGGCCCGCGCCCACGCTGACCTGACGGGCGACGTTCTGACCGAGGCCGGAGGTCAGGATGCAGCCGAACATCAGCTCATCGACGTTCTCGGGAGCGACGTTGGCACGCTTGAGGGCTTCCTTGACAACGATGGCGCCCAGCTCGGCGGCGGGGGTATTCTTCAGGGAACCGCCAAAGGAGCCGACCGCGGTACGGCAGCAATTCACGACATAGAGTTCTTTCATGGGATATCTCCTTTTTCATAAAAATTTTGGTATTCCGCAGAGGGGATCAGTTTCGTTTTGATTATACAACAGGCGCGCATGAAAAATCAACTGCAAAATTTCATTTTCCCGCGCAAAAATTGACGCTTTTCCTGCATTTTGTTAAATTATTAACAGTTTTGCAGCATTTCCTGCGTCTTTCTCAGCTTTCGGCTGCTTCCTGCCCGTTTTCCGTCGCGGTGTCGTCTGCCGTATCGCCGTCCGCATCGGTGTCCATCAGCAGCGAGAAGGCGTCATAAATATCGACGAGGTCCAGCGCCTCGACCGCCGGATTCATCTCCACCGCGGCGTCCTCGATGCGGCTTTCGAGCAGGCCGCTGAAATAGGTCTCGCGCACCGCGTCCACAGCCTTCGCCTCGTCGAGCGGCTTGCGGAGAATGATGTGGTAGCCGTAGTAGCTCTCCACGATCTCGCTGACCTCGCCCTCGCCGAGCGCGGCGGCGGCACTCTCAAACTCCTCGACCATCTGGCCGGAGCCGAAGGTGTAGCCCTCAGGGTTGCCCGCGCGGCCGGAGTCCTCGCTGTACTCGTCGGCAAGCTCGGTGAAGTAGCCAATCAGATCGTCGCCCGTGTAAGCGTCCAGCTTGGCCTTGAGCTCCTCCGCCAGCGCCTTCTTCTCCGCCTTGGTCTCGTCGTCCAGCTCCTGATAGGTGGACATATCGCGCGTGAGCAGCAGAATGTGGTCGGCGGTCATGTAGCCCTGCTCGGCGGCATAGGCGATCAGCTGCTCGTCGGTGGCGTAAAGGCTGCTGCCCTCGGTCGCCGCCAGCTCCTCGAGAGCACTGTAAAGATAGTCCGAGCGGCACATCCGGTCATAGGTCTCCTCGCTCAGACCCAGCTTGGCGAGCTCGGCGCGGTAGCTCTCCTCGCCGCCGAGGCTCTCGACGGTCTCCGCGCGTTCGGTCTCCAGCTCGCTGAGCGCAGCTTCGTCAAGGATGACGTTGTTCTCCTGCGCCAGCTTCTCGATGACGGCAAAGCTCTTTGTGTTCTCTAAAATGCTGTCCTTCGTCACGTCAAGCACCGTTTCGCCCTCCTGCAGCTCCATGCTCCAGTCAAGGTCCATGTCGTACATATTCATGTAGCTTTCCATGTAGGAGGCGGCATAGCAGAGGTTATAGAAATACATATCCATCGGCACATCGATGCCGTCCACCCTCATCGCGACAGCGTCGGGAGCGATACCGGTCAGCTGATAGCAGACGCCCTCCTCGACCTTGCCCGCGTCAAAGCGGTCTTTGCCGCCGCAGGCGGCCAGCGAGACAAGCAGCGCCAGCGAAAGCGCCGCAGCCAAAATACGTTTCATCTTTGTTTCCTCTTTCTTCCAGATTTTGGTATCACACCGCGCCGCAGGGCGTGGCGCTGCGGGTTCAGGCGCCTTCCGCGGGCGCGATGCTCTCGACCAGCTCGAGCGCCGCAGGAAGCGGCTTTTCGCCCCCATCGAGCCGCAGCGCGAGCTTCGGCTCGATGCCGGCGGAGAGCGTCAGCCGGCGCTTGTTCTTTCCCATCGTGCAAACGCGCATCACCGCCTCGACCGGCATCTCGCCGCCAAAGGTAAAGGTGATCGTGTCGCCGCGCTGGGAAATGTCGCGGATGCCCGCCGCGCACGCCTCGCCGCGCAGCATGGCGACGTCGAGCAAAGCGAGCGTGCTCGCCGGCGGCTCGCCGTAGCGGTCAAGCAGCTCGTCGAGCAGGTCCTGCGATTCCTCGCGCGTTCGCACCGCCGCGATGCGGCGGTAGATATCCATGCGCTGCTCGGGAGAGGGAATGTAGCTCTCCGGCAGGTTGGCCGAAACGGTCAGGTCCGCCGAGCAGTCCGTGCGGCTCGCCTTCTTCTCGCCGCGCTCCTCGAGCACGGCCTCCTCCAAAAGCTGCAGGTACATATCGTAGCCCACGCTCATCATATAGCCCGACTGCTCGGGGCCGAGCAGGTTGCCCGCGCCGCGGATCTCGAGGTCGCGCATCGCGATGCGGAAGCCCGAGCCGAACTCCGCGTATTCGCGGATGGCCGTCAGGCGCTTGGCCGCGACCTCGGTGAGAATTTTTCCCGCGCGGTAGGTCATATAGGCGTAGGCCCGGCGCGCGCTGCGGCCGATGCGCCCGCGGATCTGGTGCAGCTGGGCGAGGCCGAGGCGGTCGGCGTCCTCGATGATGAGGGTGTTGACGTTCGGAATGTCGATGCCCGTCTCGATGATGGTCGTGCAGACGAGGATCTGCGCTTCGCCGTCGGAAAACTGCTGCATCACATGGCTCAGACCCTTTTCGTCCAGCTTGCCGTGCGCGACCGCAATGCTGACCTCCTCGCCGAGGAGCTTTTTGAGCTGCGCGGCGCAGCGGTCGATGGTCTCCACACGGTTGTGCAGGTAGTAGACCTGCCCGCCGCGCGAAAGCTCGCGCCGGATGGCTTCGGCGATCACGCCCCAATCGTGCTCGAGTACATAGGTCTGCACCGGCTGACGGTCCTGCGGCGGCATCTCGATGGTGGACATATCGCGGATGCCCGACAGCGCCATGTTCAGTGTGCGCGGAATGGGCGTCGCGGAGAGCGTGAGCGTGTCCACCTGCTTGGAAAGCTCCTTGAGTTTTTCCTTGTGCGTCACGCCGAAGCGCTGCTCCTCGTCGATGACGAGCAATCCGAGGTCCTTGAAGTGCAGCCCCTTTTGCAGCAGCGAGTGCGTGCCGATGAGCAGGTCGATCTTCCCCTCCGCCGCGCTTTGCAAAATCTTTTTCTTCTGCGCCGGCGTCTTGAAGCGCGAGAGCACCTCGATCGTCACCGGAAAGCTGCGGAAGCGGTTGATGGCGGTGGCGTAATGCTGCTGCGCCAGCACGGTGGTCGGCACCAGGATCGCCGCCTGCTTGCCGTCGAGCACGCATTTCATCACCGCGCGCAGCGCGACCTCCGTTTTGCCGTAGCCCACATCGCCGCAGAGCAGGCGATCCATCGGGCGCGAGCGCTCCATGTCGCTCTTGATCTCCGCGATGGCGCGAAGCTGATCGTCCGTCTCCTCATAGTCGAAGGCGTCCTCAAACTCGCGCTGCCAGGTGGAGTCCGGCGAAAAGGCGAAGCCGGGGCGGCGCTGCCGTTCGGCGTAGAGCTTGATAAGCCCCTTGGCAAGATCCTTCGCCGCGGCCTTGGCGCGGGATTTGGCCTTCGTCCAGTCCGTGCCGCCGAGCTTGTTCAGCTTGACGTGCTCGCCCTCCTCCCCGCCGCCGTGGCTGCCGATGTACTTGGACACCATATCGAGCTGCGTCGCGGGAACGTACAGGCTGTCGCTGCCGGCGTAGGCGATCTTGATATAATCCTTGTCCGCGCCGTCCACGCGGATGCGCTCCATGCCGACAAAGCGGCCGATGCCGTGGCGCTGGTGAACGACGAGGTCGCCCGGCGTCAGGTCGGTGTAGGAGCGGAGCTTCTGACGGCTCGAATCCTTTTTCTGCCGCACCGCGCGCGGCGCTTTGCCGCTGACCGGCGCAAGAAGCTGCCCCTCGGTCAGAATGACAAGGCGGAGCTGCGGGTATTCGCAGCCCGCGCTCAGCGCGCCGAGGCCGATGACGGTCTCGCCCGCGGCGGGCAGCGTCCGATCGGAGAGATCGAGCCGCGCACGCACGCCGCGCTCCTCCAGAAGGCGGTGAAAATTCTTCGCGCGCGTTTCGTTGCCGCAGAGCACCAGCACGCTGCTGCCCGCGGCAAGATAGTGCTCCATGTCCGCGGCGGCGGTCTCAAGGCTGCCGCCGTAGGACGGCAGCTGCCGCGCGTTGATGCTGAGCATCACCCGCGGCGGGGCCAGATAGCGCGAGGTCGGCAGGCTGTCGCACAGGAGCAGCGGGAAGCTGCCCCGCAGCCGCCGCGTCAGGTCCTCGAGCTCGACCGTGAGCGAGGCGAACTGCCCCGCGAGCGCACCCCCCTCCAGCAGGATCTTCAGGTCCTCGCCCCATTCAAAGGCACAGCCCTTCGCGCGCTCCATGACGCGGCTGCCCTCGCAGACGAGCACGATGCTCCCCTCCGGCAGGTAGTCCGCCGCACAGACGGCGGTCGGGTAGGCGGCGGCAAGGTAGCGGTCCATGCCGCCGAGCGGCAGGCCCTCACGCAGGCGGTCCATATCCGCGCGGATCGCTGCGGCGGTCTTTTCCGTGGTCACCTTTTTTGCCAGCTGCGCCGCGGCGTGCTCCATACGCGCGAGCATCGCGTCCCGTCCGCCCTCGGCGGCAAAGGGCAGCACCTCGGCGGCGGGCAGAACGGTCAGCTCCTCAAGGTTTTTCGTGCGGCGCTGCGTGGCGACGTCAAACTCGCCCATCGCGTCGATCTCGGTATCAAAAAATTCGACGCGCACCGGTGCGCTCATCGGGGAATAGACGTCTAAAATGCCGCCGCGCACGGCGAACTGTCCCGCGCCCTCGACCTGCTCGCAGCGGGTATAGCCCGCGGCGGTCAGGCGCTCGGCGAGCGCACGCAGGTCGTGCTCCTCTCCGAGCCGGAGCGTGAGCACCGCGTCGCGCAGCGTCGTCGGCGGCAGCGTGCGCTGCATCATGCCGTCCACCGTCGCCACGACGATGCCCGTCCTGCCGAACGCCATGCGGCACAGCGCGTCCAGCCGCTCCTGCTCAAAGCTGTGGGAGGCGGAAACGCGGTCGCGCAGCTGCCATTCGCGGGCAAAGAGCGTCACGCATTCCTCTCCCGTCAGGGCGGCGAGGTCCGCGGCCATGCGCCGCGTCTCCTGCTCGTCGGCGCAGAGGACGGCGAGGGGACGCTTGGTCTCCTGCCGCAGCGCCGCGCCGAGCATCGCGCGGTGTACACCGCTCACGCCGCTGACCGCCGCCGGTCCCGTGCCAAAGCGGATGATCTCCTCCAGCTCCCGCAGCTCCGGCAGCGTCATCATTTGCCGGTTCAGCTCCTGCATGAATGTCCCCCCTCCTTTTTCGCCGCAACGCGCAAAAGGGCGCAGATCGTCCCCGGTCGGACGGTCTGTACCCACACACATCGTTTTCCGTGTTCTCCTGAGATGTCCGAAAAGGACTTCTCCTCCGGCAGTATACTACGCCGGAGGAGAAAAGTAAATGAACGAATGATAAACTTTTCGCGCAGGCAGCGTTCTCTCAGTTGAAGCGGTTCTGCGCCTCGGTCACGCCGCGGGAAATGATGCACTCCGCCGCGTCGAGCGCGCGGTCGAGCGCCTCGTCCACGATCTTCTTCTCCTGCGCGGAGAAGCTGCCGATCACCCAGTCCACCATGTCATAGTCCGGATGGCTCGGCGCGCCGACGCCGACCTTCACGCGCGGGAACACGTCGGTGCCGAGGTGGGCGATGATGTTCTTGATGCCGTTGTGCCCACCGGCGGAGCCCTTGTCGCGGATGCGCAGCTTGCCGAGCGGCAGCGAAACGTCGTCGTAGATAACGAGCACATGGTCGCTCGGGATCTTATAGAACCGCGCCGCCTCGCCCACCGCCTCGCCGGAGAGGTTCATATAGGTCTGCGGCATCATCAGCAGCACGCGCGCCCCGCCGAATTCGATCAGCTCCGTCAGCGCGCGGAAGCGCAGGCGGTTGCAGCGCAGGTCCCGCTTGTCAATGAGCCGCTCGGCGGCCATGAAGCCGATGTTGTGGCGCGTGTTCTCATACTGCTTGCCGTAGTTCCCCAGACAGACGAGCAGCCACTCCGCGGGACCGGTGACTTTCTTTCCAAAAAACATGACGATAACCCTCGTATAAAAAAGAGCGGCCTTCCGCCGCTCTTTTTGAAATGCCCTTAGTTGAACAGCTTTGCGATGGAGATCTCCTGATAGGTGCGCTCGATCGCCTCGGCGAACATGGGCGCGACGGTCAGGTACTTGATGCGGGCCTTGGTCAGCTCGGCCTCGCCGACGGGAGCGGGAATGGTATCGAGCAGGGCCAGCTCCTCGATGCAGCTCGCCTCAAGGCGCTCAAGCGCGGGACCGGAGAGAACGCCGTGGCTCGCGCAGGCGTAGACCTTCTTCGCGCCGCCGACTTCAACGACCGCCTTGGCGGCGTTGCAGAGGGAGCCGGCGGTATCGACCATATCGTCGAAGAGAATGCACTCCTTGCCCTCGACATCGCCGATAACATTCATGACCTCACACTGGTTGGCCTTCTGGCGGCGCTTATCGACGATGGCAAGGTTCATGTGCAGCTTCTGAGCAAAGGTGCGGGCGCGGGCAACGGAGCCGACGTCGGGGCTGACGACGACCATATCCTCGCAATGCGCGCCGAACTTCTTGGCGTAGTAATCAACGAAGATGGGGTTGCCGAACAGGTTATCCACCGGAATATCGAAGAAGCCCTGGATCTGGTTGGCGTGCAGGTCCATGGTCAACACGCGGTCAACGCCCGCGGCGACGAGCATATTGGCAACGAGCTTGGCGGAGATGGGATCGCGGCTCTTGGCCTTGCGGTCCTGACGGGCATAGCCGAAGTAGGGCATGACCGCGGTAATGCGGCCCGCGCTGGCGCGGCGGCACGCGTCGACCATGATGAGCAGCTCCATGAGGTTGTCGTTGACGGGCTTGCAGGTGGACTGGATGAGGAACACGTCGCTGCCGCGCACGGTCTCATACAGAGAGACGGAGGCCTCGCCGTCCGCGAAGCTCTTGACCTCGCTCTCGCCGAGCTTGGTGCCGATGATCTTGCAGATGTCCGCTGCGAGCTTGGGGTTGGCGTTGCCGGTGAAGATCTTGATGTCCTTGCCGTGAGAAATCATTGTTTCCACTCTCCCTTGGTAATTTTTTATGTAAAAGTTTTTACTTTTCCTTCTTGCCGAGCAGGGCGCGGCGGCGGGCCGCCCACCCCTCCTTGACCGTCTGCTTCGTGCGGGCGAGCGCCAGCGCGTCGGCGGGCACATCGTCCGTGATGGTGGAGCCGGCGGCGATGTAGCTGCCCTCGCCCACCTTGACCGGCGCGACCAGATTGGTGTTGCAGCCGATGAAGCTGTCGTCCCCGATGGTGCAGCGGTATTTCCTGAAGCCGTCGTAATTCGTCGTGACCGTACCGCAGCCGAAATTCACGCGCTCGCCGCAGTCGCTGTCGCCGACGTAGGTGAGGTGCGAGATCTTCGTGCCGTTACCGATGACGGAGTTCTTAATCTCCACAAAGTCGCCGACCTTGACGTGGTCGCCGATGGTCGAATTGGGCCGCACATAGGCGAACGGTCCCACAGTCGTATGGCTGCCGATGGCGCTCTCGTTCGTCTGCGAGGCGTTGATCTCCGTAAAGTCTCCCACGGTGCAGTCGCGCACCATGGCGTTCGGGCCGATCGTGCAGTGCTCGCCGATGACCGTCTCGCCGCGCAGGATGGTCCCGGGCAGGAGCGTCGTCCCCGCGCCGATCTTCACGCGCGGGTCGATGTAGACGCTGTTCGTGTCCATGACGATCACACCGTTCGCCAGATGCTTTTCCATGATCTTCTGGCGGCACATCGGCTGCGCGGCGCGCAGCTCCTCGGTGTCGCCCACCGGCAGGAAGCCCTTGGAGATCTCACAGCCCTTGGGGAACGCGGCAAACGCGCCGTGCTCGCGCAGCACGTCGCAGCAGGCGCCCGCCGGAGCGGAATACACCGCGCCGCCGGAGAACACGCCCACCGGCAGCACCACGCCGTTGACGATCAGAATGCTGCCCGTTTCGCCCTCAAGGAGCTTCAAAAGCTCCTCCGCGTGCTTCGCGCCGTCAACAAAGGTGACGTCCGCCTCCTTGGGCAGATAAGGCTTCATCCGCTCCTGCGCGGAGACGTCGGAGACAATAAAAAGCCGCTCAATGCCGCGCCCGCACAGCTCCGCACACATCCACGTCAGGACGGGGCAGAACAAAATGGGCTGCAGCATCAGCGGCGTCTTCTCTTCGGTACAGGCGATGTTGTCCGGCATGAAAAGCACGGCGATCTTCTGGTCCATCGGATAGTCCCCTCCTTTGCATCCGCTTCTATTTTTATCTGTATTATACCAAACCTTTTTGAAAAATCCACCTTTTCCTGCAATTTTCCCAAAAAGTTTTTCATGCTCTGCATGAATTCATGCAATGCGCAAAATAATGTTAAAGAAAGTAAGTTTTATGGTTGATTTCGTAAACTTTAAGGGGTATAATAAGCAGACTTTCGGAAAAAGGTGGGATGGTTCCGTGCTGAATATCGTACTCGTTGAGCCGGAGATCCCGCAGAATTGCGGCAACATCGCGCGCACCTGCGCCGCGACCGGTTCGCGGCTGCACCTCGTCAAGCCGCTCGGCTTCGACATTTCCGACCGCGCCGTCAAGCGCGCGGGGCTGGACTACTGGCATCTGGTCGAGGTCAGCACCTACGAAAACCTCGCCGACCTCTTTGAACAGCACCCCGAGGCCGCCGCGGACTGCTGGCTCGCCACGACCAAGGCGCCGCAGGACTACTGCGAGGCGGAATTTCACGATGGCTGCTGGCTCTTCTTCGGCAAGGAGACCGCCGGCCTGCCCGAGGACTTCCGTCTGGCGCATTATGAACGCTGCATCCGCCTTCCCATGCGCGCCGAGGCGCGCAGCCTGAACCTGAGCAATTCCGTCGCCATTCTGACCTACGAGGCTCTCAAGCAGCTCGGCTTCCCCGGGCTCAAGGGCACCGGCGAGATGGCGGAGCAACCGGACTGATCCGTAAACATTCACATAGAAGGAGCGTCATCATGAACTACAACAAGAAAACTGTGTACGACATCGACGTGGCGGGCAAGAAGGTCCTGCTGCGCTGCGACTTCAACGTCCCCCAGGACAAGGCCACCGGCGCGATCACCTCGGATAAGCGCATCGTCGCCGCTCTGCCGACCATCCGCTACCTGCTCGGGCAGGGCGCGGCGGTCATCGCCTGCTCGCACCTCGGCAAGCCCGAGCCGAGCTTTGAAAAATGGGTGAAGAAGCAGGTGGAAAAGGGCAAGGACCCCGCCGAGCTGACGGAGGAAAAGTGGCAGAAGTCCTTAAAGAAGCTCACCCTTGCTCCTGTCGCCGAGCGTCTTTCCGAGCTTCTCGGCAAGCCGGTCATCTTCGCGCATGACGTCGTCGGTCCCGACGCCAAAGCCAAGGCCGCGGCGCTCAAGGGCGGCGAGATCATGCTGCTCGAGAACACCCGCTTTGAAAAGGGCGAAACCAAGAACGATCCGGCGCTTGCCAAGGAGCTTGCCTCCATGGCCGAGGTCTACGTCTCCGACGCCTTTGGCTCCGTCCACCGCGCGCACGCCTCCACCGCCGGCGTGGCGGCGTACCTGCCCGCCGTCTCCGGCCTGCTGGTCGCCAAGGAGCTGGAGGTCATGGGCAAGGCGCTCGACGATCCCAAGCGCCCGTTCGTCGCGGTGCTCGGCGGCGCAAAGGTCAGCGATAAGATCGCCGTTATCAACAATCTGCTCGAAAAGGCCGACACCGTCATCATCGGCGGCGGCATGGCCTACACCTTCGCCAAGGCGCAGGGCGGCGAGATCGGCAAGTCCCTGCTCGAGGAGGACAAGTGCGCCTACGCGCTCGAGATGATCGAGAAGGCCAAGGCAAAGGGCGTCAAGCTCCTGCTGCCGGTGGATACCGTGGCGGCGAAGGAGTTCGCCGCCGACGCCGAGCCGGTCGTGGTGGACGCGATGCACATTCCCGCCGACATGATGGGCATGGACATCGGTCCCAAGACCATTGAGCTCTTCTGCGCGGCGACGCGCGGCGCGGGCACCATCGTCTGGAACGGCCCCATGGGCGTTTTCGAGTTCCCCGCCTTTGCCAACGGCACTAAGGCCATGGCCAAGGCGCTCGCCGAGAGCGGCGCCGTGACCATCATCGGCGGCGGCGACAGCGCGGCGGCCGCCGAGCAGCTCGGCTTCGCCGACAAGATCACGCACATCTCCACCGGCGGCGGCGCGTCGCTGGAGTTCCTGGAGGGCAAGGAGCTGCCGGGCGTCGCCTGCCTGCTGGATAAGTAACGGCATCGTTTCGCCCGTGCAGCGACGCGACCGAGCGTTGGCGCAGGGAGCCGCGCGTCAGCGCGCGTTCCGATCAGGGGCATCCCCACGGGGGGATGCTGCCGGGCGTCGCCTGCCTGCTGGATAAGTAAGGTTTTCAGAAAACATTTTATATATTTAGGAGAGCATTTACCATGAATCGCAGATATCGCAAAACCATCATTGCCGGAAACTGGAAAATGAACAAGACCGCCACCGAGGCCAAAAAGTTCGCGGACGATTTCAAGGCTCTGCTGCCCAAGACCAAGTGGTGCGACGTGGTCGTGTGCGTGCCGAGCGTGGACATTTCCGCCGTTGTGCGCGCCTTTAAGGACAGCCGCGTGGCCGTCGGCGCACAGAATCTTTTCTATGAGGATCACGGCGCTTACACCGGCGAAGTCAGCGCCGCCATGCTGTGCGACCTCGGCGTGAAGTACGTCATCGTCGGCCACAGCGAGCGCCGCGCCATGTTCGGCGAAACCGATGCCATCGTCAACAAGAAGGTCCACGCCGCGCTGAACGCCGGGCTCAACCCCATTATCTGCGTGGGCGAAAGCCTTGACCAGCGCGAGATGGGCGTGACGATGGAGCTCATCGCCCTGCAGGTCAAGTCCGCGCTCGCGGGCGTGGCCGCGGAGAATATCCGCCGCTGCGTCATCGCCTACGAGCCCATCTGGGCCATCGGCACCGGCAAGACCGCCACCGGCGAGCAGGCCGCCGAGGTCTGTGGCTTCATCCGCGCCACCATCCGCGCCATGTACGGCGCGCGCATCGCCCGCTCCGTCACCATTCAGTACGGCGGCTCGATGAATCCCGCCAACGCTGCCGAGCTGCTCGGCCACGAGGACATTGACGGCGGCCTGATCGGCGGCGCGTCCCTCGACGCCGGCAAGTTCATGGACATCGTCAACGCAGCCAATCAGGGCTGAGCGAAAGGAGTCCTTGCGATGAATAAAACCCCCACCACCCTTATCATTATGGACGGCTTCGGTCTGAGCGATGAGGTCAAGGGCAACGCCGTGCGCGGTGCGAACACGCCTGTGCTTGACCGTCTGAACGGCGAGTACGCGCATACGCGGCTCTCCGCCTCCGGTCTGGACGTGGGCCTGCCCGCCGGTCAGATGGGCAACAGCGAGGTCGGCCACACCAACATCGGCGGCGGCCGCGTGGTCTTCCAGGACCTGCCGCGCATCTCCCGCGCCATTGAGGACGGCACCTTCTTTGAAAATCCCGCCTACAACGCCGCGATGGACGCCTGTCTGGAAAAGGGCACAGCGCTGCACCTCTACGGACTGCTCTCCAACGGCGGCGTACACTCCACCGTGGAGCACGTCTGGGCGCTTTTGAAGATGGCCGGCATCAAGGGCCTCAAGCGCGTGTACCTGCACTGCTTCCTCGACGGGCGCGACGTCTCCCCCACCTCCGGTGCGGACTTCGTCGCCGAGGCGCAGAAAAAGTGCGCCGAGCTCGGCGTCGGCAAGATCGCGACCGTCATGGGCCGCTACTACGCCATGGACCGCGACAAACGCTGGGACCGTCTTGAGCGCGCCTACGACGCGATGGTCTACGGCGAGGGCATCCAGAATCCCGATCCCGTCGCCGCCATCCGGGAATCCTATCAGAACGGCGTGACCGATGAATTCGTGGAGCCCGTCGTCTGCGACAAGGATGGCACCATCTCCGACAACGACGCCATCATCTTCTTCAACTACCGCCCCGACCGCGCCCGCGAGATCACCCGCGCCTTCGTCGATCCCGCGTTCGACGGCTTCCAGCGCGAGTATTTCCCCGTCACCTACGTCTGCAACACCGAGTACGACGCCACGATGCCGAACGTGCTCGTCGCGTTCCCGCGCATCACGATCCATAACGGCCTCGGCGAATACCTCAGCAAGCTCGGCCTGACGCAGCTGCGCATCGCGGAGACCGAGAAGTACGCCCATGTCACGTTCTTCTTCAACGGCGGCGTTGAAGCGCCCTACCCCGGCGAGGACCGTGTGCTCGTCGCCTCTCCCAAGGTCGCGACCTACGACCTCCAGCCCGAGATGAGCGCCTACGAGGTCACGGAAAAGTGCGTCGAGCGCATTGAGTCCGGCGCGTATGACGTCATCATCCTCAACTTTGCCAACTGCGACATGGTCGGTCACACCGGCAACTACGACGCCGCCGTCAAGGCCGTCGAGACCGTGGATGAGTGCGTCGGCAGGGTCGTGGACGCGACGCTCAAGATGGGCGGCATCGCCATGATCACCGCCGACCACGGCAACGCCGAGCAGATGCTGCAAAGCGACGGCGTGAGTCCCATGACCGCGCACACCACGAATCCCGTGCCCTTTATCCTCTGCGGCGCGGGCAACGAGCTGCGTGAGGGCCGCCTTGCCGACATCGCCCCCACCATTCTCGACGTGATGGGGCTCGAAAAGCCCGAGGAGATGGACGGTCAGAGCCTTATCCTCCGCTGAGCGCATAAGTCTTCTCAAAATCAGCCATACTTCGGTATGGCTGATTTTTTATTTTTCAGGAGGTCATGCGATGAACCGTTCCATCGTACACATTCACGCTCGCGAGATCCTGGATTCCCGCGGCAACCCCACGCTGGAAACGCAGGTAAGGCTGGAGGACGGCTCGCTCGGCGTCGCCGCCGTGCCGTCCGGCGCCTCGACCGGCGCGCACGAGGCCGTCGAGCTGCGCGACGGCGACCGTGCGCGCTACGGCGGCAAGGGCGTCCTGCACGCGCAGGCGCACGTCAACAACGAGATATTCGAGCTGCTGCGGGGCTTCGACGCGCGGCAGCAGGGCCCGCTCGACCAGGCCATGCGCGAGCTGGACGGCACGGAAAACAAATCGAGGCTCGGCGCAAACGCCATCCTCTCCGTCTCGCTCGCGGCGGCCCGCGCCGCGGCGGCGAGCGAGGGACAGCCTCTCTGGCGGTATCTCGGCGGTCAGAACGCCTGCACGCTCCCTGTGCCGCTGATGAACGTGCTCAACGGCGGCGCACACGCGGGCAACTCGCTCGACATTCAGGAATTCATGCTCGTCCCCGTCGGCGCGGACACCTTCCGCGACGCGCTGCGCATGGGCGCGGAAATTTACCACGCGCTCGGCTCGCTCGTCGGCCATTGCGGCGTGGGCGACGAGGGCGGCTACGCCCCCTCGCTTGCAAGCCACGAGGAGGCGCTCGACCTGCTCTGCCGCGCCATTGAGGCGGCGGGCTATCGCCCTGGCGCGGACGTATACCTCGCGCTCGACGCCGCTGTTTCCGCGTGGTACGACGCAGGCTCCGACCGCTACCGGCTGCCGAAAAGCGGCAAAATCCTCACACGCGAGGAGCTGCCGGCCTATTGGCAGGAGCTTGCGCGGCGCTATCCGCTTCTCTCGCTCGAGGACGGCATGGGCGAGGACGACGAAGCGGGCTGGCAGGCGCTGAGCGGTTCCCTTGGTGAAAGGATGCAGCTCGTCGGCGACGACCTCTTTGTCACAAACCCCGCGCGCATCGCCCGCGGGGTGGAGCAAAAGCTCGCCAACGCCGTGCTCATCAAGCCGAATCAGATCGGCACGCTCACGGAGACCGTCGAGGCCGTCCGCGCGGCGCAGAGCGCGGGCTGGGCGGCGGTCCTATCCCACCGCTCCGGCGAAACGGAGGACAGCACCATCGCCGACCTCGCGGTCGCGCTCGGCTGCACGCAGATCAAGGCCGGTGCTCCCTGCCGCGGCGAGCGCACGGCAAAGTACAACCGTCTGCTCGCCATTGAACAGGAACTCGGAGGAAACGCCCGCTACGCGGGCCGCGCGGCCTTCACGGTATTGCCTTAAAATTTCCCGAGAAATATGGTTTAGAAAAGGCTCCGACGGCGCACAATACCGTCAGAGCCTCTTCTATTTCGCAGCGCCCGCCACGCGGGCAGAAAGGACACGCTTATGAATGAACCGAAACGCCGCGCCGCGCGGCATTCCCTGACCGGGACGGGCTTATACATAGCCCTGTTCCTCGGATTGACGGCACTCGCCGTCGCGGGCTATTGGATGCTGCTCCCCTCTTCCACTGACAAAACACCGACCAATGTGACCAAGCCGCCGGTCACGACTCCCATCACCGCAGAGCCGGTCACCCCGGACGTTCCCGAGGTCAAGCCGGAGGAGCCGGCCGAGCCGGTGCAGTCCGTTGTGGAGGTCACGGTCCCGGAAAAGGAGCCGGAGGTCACCGAGCCGGTCACGCCCGTCGCGCCGCGGCTCATTGTCTCTCCCCTGAGCGGTGAGACCGTCGCCGCCTTCAGCATGGACGAGCTCGCTTACAGCGAAACGCTCGCCGACTGGCGCACACACGACGGCATCGACATCAAGGCGGACGCCGGCACGCAGGTGCTCGCCGCCAGCTCCGGCACGGTGCTCTCCGTCGCGGACGACGACCTGATGGGCACCACCGTCGTCATCGCGCACGACGGCGGCTACGAAACCACCTACTCCAACCTCCAGAGCGTCCCAACCGTCGCGCCGGAGCAGTACGTCTCCGCCGGGCAGGTCATCGGCGCGGTCGGCGCGACCTCGCTCGCTGAGGCTTCCATGTCGCCGCACCTGCACTTCTCCGTCACAAAGGACGGCGAGATCATCGACCCGCAGGAATTTCTCAAATCCTGAGAAAAGAGCCGATCCAACGGATCGGCTCTTTTCCCATATTCGTTTATCGGCAGCCGTCGACGACCGCTTCACTCAGTCCGCGTCGGGTTTCGTAGCCTCCTCAAAGATCGCAACAGCCTCCGCGTTCGGGGCCTTGGTGAACCTCGCCACGAGGTAGGCCGCGAGGAAGCTGACGATAAAGCCGGGAACGATCTCATACACACCCGTCGAGGCGGTGAGACCGCTCAGCAGCCAGCCGAGATCCACCACGAAGCCGGACACCACGCCCGCGACCGCGCCCTTGTAATTAAAGCGTCTCCAAAAAAGAGAGAGCAGAATGGTGGGGCCGAAGGACGCGCCGAAGGCGCCCCAAGCGTTCTCCACCATGTCCATGATGGCCTGCGCGCCGCTGCCCTTGGAGTTGGCGATGGCAAAGGCGATCAGGGAGAGGACGAGTACCAGCACACGGCCGACGAGCAGCGTTTCTTTCTCGCTCGCACCCTTGCGGAAGAAGGGCTTATAGAGGTCCGCCGTGAAGGAGCTGGAGGCGACGAGCAGCTGAGAATCCGCCGTGGAGATGGACGCGGCGATGATGGCCGCGAGCAGCAGACCGCAGATGCCCGCCGGGAAGAACTTGCGGGACATGGCGATGAAAACGAGCTTCTGGTTGCCGTGGGTGAGCAGCTCCTCGCCCATGATCATGCGCCCGAAATAGGCGATCATAACGGCGGAGAAGAGGGAAATGACGACCCAGATGATGGCCACGATAGAGGACTTCTTGATCATCGAGGGCTTCTCGATGGACATGAAGCGCACAAGGATGTGCGGCATACCGAAGTAACCGAGACCCCAGCCGAGGCCGCTGACAATGTCCTGCCAGCTCGCGTTGAAGATACCGCCGCCGAAGGCGCACTGCGTCACCGCGCCGGTCGCAGCGTCGGTATACTCATAGACCGTCTCCAATGCCGTGGGATCAAGCAGCTCGCTGTGGCCGAAATAGACGACGATAGGCACCAGCATCAGCGCCGCCATCATCAGAAGGCCCTGGAAGAAATCCGTCCAGCACACAGCGGCGAAGCCGCCGAAGAAGGTGTAGGCCACGATGATGAGCAGGAAGGCGAACATGGCGATCTTCGGGGAAATATCCGGGAAGAGCGTGGTAAACACGGAGGTGCCCGCCACCAGCGCGGAGGCCACATAGATCGTGTAGGCAAAGAGGAAGATGAGCGCGCACACGAGCTGCAGCGCGCGGGAATCGACCGCGAAGCGGTTCGTCAGGTACTGCGGGAGCGTGATGGAATCGTTCGCCGCCTTGGAGAAGGTGCGAAGGCGCTTGGCGCACAGGATCCAGTTGGCCGCCGTACCGATGGCAAGGCCGATGCCGATCCACATCTGGCCGAAACCGAAGGCGAGGATCGAGCCGGGCAGGCCCATCAGCAGCCACGCGGACATATCGGACGCCTGCGCGGACAAGGCGGTGACCCAGGGGCCCATGGAGCGCCCGCCGAGGAAGAAGTCCTCCGAATTTTTGTTCGTGCCGTTGAAGTAGAACACCAGCGCCACGCCGAGCAGGATAACAAAGTACGCGATAAATGTTGTGATCTCCCAGTTCATAAGCTTTTGTCCTTCCGTCTTTCTGTTTGAGGCAGATACCTTATGGAAAAGCCGCACGAGGCAAAATAAAACAAGAGAGGCACGACGAATGTCGTGCCTCTCTTGCGCTCCCGATCGGTCCATGATCTGTCTGCCGGCAGCCGCCGGCAGATAAACATACAGCTTTTCACGACAATATCAATATGATATTAAATGCTAAATGGCGTGATTTGTCAAGGGATGTTCCGGAAAATTGTTGCGTTTCTGCACGCCAGGGCTAAAGCTGCACTCATCCAGCCATCGGGCCTGGCGGGCCGCGAACCGCCGCAGGGCAATGAGGACGATCTGCGAGAGCCGCAGGGGTGTGAGGCTCCCGTGCAGACGGTGCCAGCCATCGTCCGGTTTGTCCCTGAAACCACATCCGTATTTAGCGTTGGACAAAGCGGATGGCATAGCTACCCTCACGCTTGGAACGGTCGAACCACCGCCCTGGGCACGCAGCAGAGACACCAGGTCGGTATTCTGCGCCCGCGCCTTTTCCTCCGGCGTAAAATAGATAAATTTAGCCATTCTTTTTCTCCGTATGGATCGATGTAGTCCCTCTTGCCGCCAGAGGGACGCTGTGGTACAATTTCTCTCCGTGATATTCTGTGAGAGAAGGAAGAAGGAAATGAATCAAAAAGAACTCAACGAAATTCGCCGGCGCTTCCGGCTCGATAAAAATAACTTCAGCCGCATCTTCGGCTGCTACGTCAACTCCAACCGCGAGGTCATCTCGTGGATCGACGCCTCCCTCGGCCTCATGCGGCAGGAGGAGCAGGAGATGTATCTGGGGCTGCTCAAAAAGACGCTCTCCGGCACGCTGGGGCGCAACCTCATCGACATTGCATTCTCGACCGCTCAGGTCGCGGACAGCGACGAGCACCGTCTGCTCCAAACCCTGCGCCAGACGGAGTGCAAGGATGCGAACGCCCGCGAAACGCTCTGCCGCAAAATTATTGAATCTCTCAATATGGGCGAGACGAACTGCCTCATTCTCCTCGCCGCCGACGCCTATGATGTTCCTTACCGCGGCAAGGACGACGAGCTGCAGGCGGACGCCTCCGGCGACGTCTACAAGTATTTTGTCTGCGCCATTTGTCCTGTGAAGGCGCCGACGCTCGAGCTGCGCTACGATACCGACGAGAACTTCTTCCACCCCAGCTCCACCGGACATATTGCCCTTGCGCCCGAGCTGGGCTTCCTCTTCCCCGCCTTTGACGACCGCGCGGCGAACATCTACAACGCGCTTTTTTACAGCAAGAATGTCGAGCTCATCCACGAGGAGGTCATCGACGCGGTGTTCCGCGTCGAGCCGCCGATGTCTGCCGTCGAGCAGAAAAATGTGTTTGATACCGCGCTCGCTGATACGCTTGAAAAGGATTGCAGCTACGATGTGGTGCAGTCCGTCCACGAGCAGCTGCGCGGCCGCATTCAGGAGCATAAGGAGAGCCGCGATCCCGCGCCGCTGGAGTTGACCGTCGGCGACGTCGGCGGCATCCTGTCCGAGAGCGGCGTGAGCGAGGAGAAGGTCGAGAGCTTCCGCCGCGAGTGCGAGAAGCAGTACGGCGAGAACGCCGCGCTGAACCCGAAGAACATTCTCGGCACAGGCAAATTCGAGATCACCACGCCGGAGGTGAAGATCACCGTTGCGCCGGAAAACAGCTACCTCGTCGAAGCCCGCATGATCGGCGGACGCAGGTATCTGCTCATTCCCGCCGACGACGGCGTGGAGGTCAACGGCGTGAGCGTGAGCATACCGAACGAGGAACATAACTGATCACAGAGCCGCAGCACCGGTCATCACCGATGCCGCGGCTCTGCACTATGTATACGATATCTCTTCATGATCGTCGGGCTTGTGTCCCATGGCAAGGCGCTTGCGTTGGAGCTCACGGCGGCGCTTGCGGTCGATCCGCAGGCCATAGAGCGTACCGTCAGCCTTGCTGTTGTCCTCGAATATCCTGCCCATGTGGTGCAGCATCTGCACGACCGAATCGCCAAGAGTAGGTGAGCGATACACCGCATCTCTTTTTGGCACCCTGCTGTCGGGCGGTACATCCGCCTCCTGTTCCGGCGTGTCGTTTGCTGGCTTTCCGTTATTCTCTTCCGCACCATCTGCTGCACTCGCCCTTTGCACAGGTTTGTGGTACACCGGCACGTCATTCCTTGGACGCGGGTCAGGATCAATCGGTGCCGGGTTCTCCTGCACGGGCTGTTCTTTCGCTTGCCTATGGGACATCATTGGACACGCGCCAACGCGGAGATTTGCTTGCTTGCTGTTAGGGGCCATCTGAAGCGACAAGCGAAGGACGTCCATCAGGTCATTATTTCTCATGTGGAAGAACACAGTAAAAAGCCAGATGAGGTAAGGGAACGAATCGAGAGACTTATGGGGGATGTGCCGCGCATTGAGTTATTTGCCCGTCAGAAAGCTGATGGCTGGGACGTTTGGGGTAATGAGGCCATCAATGATGTGGAACTGACAACGTAACACATCTCACCATAGCAGGCATGAAGGAAGCATCAGAACATGGATGTAAGCGAGACGTTCTAAAGTCTGCTTACTGATTTGTATGATGTGGCGCGGCAATGTAGGTGTGTGAGATGGGAGATGGAAGCGGTTTCAGACTGTAGAAGAATAGAATCCAGTCTATACCCATCATAAGATACCGATCAAGGCGTAGACGACAGATGCTGCGATCCACGCGACACAGCACTGCATCAACACGATGCCTACCGTTTTCAGCGTTGAGCCGAATTCCCGCCGGATCGTGGCTACCGCCGCGATGCAGGGAGTATACAGCAGCGTAAAGACCAGGAAGCTCGCGGCGGAGCGGTTGGTGAACATTGTAGAAAGCGGGGCCCCGCCCAACAAAACCTCCAGCGTGCTGACGACGGATTCCTTTGCGATGAAGCCGGAGATCAGGGAGGTCGCGCAGCGCCAATCCGCAAAGCCCAGCGGTGCGAACACCGGGGCGATCCATCGGCCGATGAGGGCCAAAAGACTGTCGGCGCTGTCGGCAACCACGTTCAGCCTAATATCAAAGCTTTGCAGGAACCAGATGATGATCGTAGCCAGAAAAATCACCGTAAAGGCCCTCTGCAAAAAATCCTTGGCCTTTTCCCACAGCAGAAGCGCAACGCTCTTGAGGCTCGGCAAACGGTAATTGGGAAGCTCCATGACAAACGGTACCGGCTTCCCGCGGAATGTGCTCCAGTTCATGATAAGCGCGGCAACGATCCCAATCAGAATGCCCAGCAGATACAGAGAGATCATCACGAGCGCGCGGTGCGTCGGGAAGAACGCCGCGGTAAAAAACGCGTAGATGGAGATCTTTGCCGAGCAGCTCATATAAGGCGTGAGCAGGATGGTCATCTTGCGGTCGCGGTCGCTCGATACCGTGCGCGTCGCCATGATGGCCGGCACGGAGCAGCCGAAGCCGATGAGCATGGGGACGATACTGCGGCCGGACAGGCCGATCTTGCGCAGAGGCTTGTCCATCACAAACGCAACGCGGGCCATGTAGCCGGTATCCTCCAGAATGGAGAGGAAGAAAAAGAGCGTCACGATGATAGGCAGGAACACCAGCACGCTGCCTACGCCCGTAAAAATGCCGTCGATGATGAGGCTATGTACCACAGGGTTGATGCCGTAAGCGGTCAGGGCATGGTCCACCGCGGCGGTAAGGGCGCCAATGCCGACCGCAAGCCAGTCGGACAGCCGCTGCCCGATCACATGAAAGGTGAGGTAGAATATCAGCAGCATAACGGCAAGAAAGGCAGGGAGCGCCGTATACCGGCCGGTAAGAAACCGGTCGATCTTCATCGAGCGGGCGTGCTCCCGGCTCTCGTGGCACTTTACCACCGACGATGCCACAACGCTTTCAATGAAGGTGTAGCGCATATCGGCAAGCGCTGCGTTGCGGTCAAGTCCCGCTTCGCTCTCCATCTGCACGATGCAATGCTCAAGCAGCTCGCGCTCGTTCCGATCGAGCGCCAGACGGTCGGCGAGGTCATCGCCGCCTTCGATCAGCTTTGTTGCGCAGAAGCGTGCCGGCACACCGATGCGGTCGGCGTGGTCGGCGATCAGGTGCGTGACGGCGTGGATGCAGCGGTGGACGGCGGAATCATCCGCGCAGAAGTCCGTCACCTTGGGCAGAGTTTTGCTCCGAGCCACGGCGATCGCCTGATCCACCAGCTCGCTCACGCCCTCGCCCTTTGCGGCTGCGATCGGTATGACAGGGATGCCGAGCGCGGCGCTCATCTTCTGCACGTCGATGGAACCGCCGTTGGAACGGACCTCATCCATCATGTTCAGCGCCAGCACCATCGGTATCCGCAGCTCGAGCAGCTGAAGCGTCAGGTACAAATTGCGCTCGATGTTGGTGGCATCCACAATGTTGATCATGCCGTCCGGCTTCTGATTGAGGATAAAATCGCGGGAGACGATCTCCTCCTGCGTATAAGGCCGCAGGGAGTAGATGCCGGGCAGATCCACCACGGCGCAGCCTTTTTCATCTGTGATCTCGCCCATCTTCTGATCTACCGTGACACCGGGAAAGTTGCCGACGTGCTGGTTGGAGCCGGTGAGGGCGTTGAAGAGAGTCGTTTTGCCGCAGTTCTGATTTCCGACGAGTGCAAAGATCATTTCAGCTCGCCCTCCACTTCAATCTTCTGAGCCTCCTCTACGCGCAGCGTCAGCTCGTAGCCGCGCACGCGGATCTCGATGGGATCGCCCATCGGCGCGACCTTCTGTAATGTCACGCGGGTGTGCGGGATCAGCCCCATATCCAACAGGCGGCAGCGCAAGGCTCCGTCTCCGCCCACGGCGGTAATGACGGCGGACGTACCGACCTTCAATTGATCAAGTGTCATCTATTTTTCTCTCCCAATGATTTTGATGTGCTTATGGTAACATTCCCGCCGCGGCCTGTCAATACAGCTGCGGAGGAGAGACCTTTCGTTATATGAGGTGATTTATATAACGGCATCAATTGGACGCTGATTGCGGATGTAATCTTCGATGACATGCATTGAATGGTGGTCTCAAGCTCTTCGGTGAAGTTGTCGGGATAGGTCACGAGGGTGACGTTCTCCTTGCCGTAGAGCTCCTGGAACGCTTCCGCGCCACGGCGGTCGTCCTCAGACTGGGAGACGGAACCGGTCACGATACCGATGTGAATCGCCTCCTCCTGATCGTCAGGAGTGTCAGGGGTGTCGGGTGTGTCGGGGGTAGTCTTGTTGCCGCAGGCCACGAGCGAAAGCACCATGACCCGAGCGAGCAGGATACTCAGGAATCTTTTCATACGAAACCTCCAATTTCATTTTTCGCTCGACGGAAGTGTTCGTCAGGCTCTGGAGTGTGTGGCAGGGAAGAAGCATTTGGAAGCATGAAGAAGGTTCACCATGACCTGAATTAGGTCGTGGTGAACCTTCTATTCTGGACTAAAAACAGCGGGATCTGAGATGCATTGAAATGATGGGCAGGTCACCGCCCATTCCGAGCAACAGCCTGCCTTTTGTCAGATCATGTTGAGATGTTATTGCACAATTATCTTTCTAAGTCTCTCTAAATCATTCCCATCCGGATGGGAGAGCGCTCGGTCAAAGTTCTCAATCAGCGCATCGATATTTTCCGGATGCTCCGGCTGTGCCTTCATTTTCATGTAGCGTTCCCGTACAGACGGCGGCATTTTGCCCTGACACATATATTCTCCGACCACGGAATTGCTTGAATCGATAGACTGCTTGACATGATTGAGAATCTTCTGGAAATATGCCTCGCTGCCGCCAAAGCCCGCCGTTCCAAATAGGAATATCTTTTTGTTCTTCAGCGTTGACAGTAATGTCAGGGTGGACTTATCCGCATTTCCCTTGTCCGTCCAAAACCCAATATAGAGCATCTCGGAGTATAGCCTTCCTTCTTTAGGTGCCCCGAAATAGTCACAGTTTTCTTTGGGAAGCACTGCATAAATTGTATCGGCAAGTTTCTTCGTATTGCCCGTCGGGCTATTGAATACAATTGAATATCTTCCTTTGCCCATGTCAAAGCCTCCCATTTCGTCAAAGCGGCATCGGAATCCGGGCGATCTCAATCACTGCTACGATGGCAATGATAAAGGCTGCAATCCCGATAACTACTGTGCTCTTCTTGCTGAGCTTCTTCTTTTTTGCTCTGCATATCAGCATAGCACCTACCACACAAACAACCGCCGCCATAAGTGCAATGCCCAGCGTTTCCCATAGCCACGAAAGTTCATATATGATCTTCATTTGTTCACCCATCCTTAACGGTCTTATTTGTAAATTTGGATTATCAAGCAGGATAGCGGTTGCGCTCCCTTTTTCCGCGCTCTTTGACGCAGCAGGGTGTATTGTCTTCCTCCGTAATCGTGTTTGTCCCTATATTTTTGCTCATGCTCGCACAGCTCAATTTGCCAGCCATACGATCATGGCCTATTTCAGCAGCTCCGACAATACCTGAAACAACTTTTGAATATCCAGAGGTTTAGCAATGTGGCCGTTCATTCCGGCATTCAACGCATTCTTTTGATCCTCTTCAAATGCATTGGCGGTCATGGCCACAATGGGGATCGCCGCCTTCTTTTTATCCGGGAGCGCACGAATCCGCCGAGTTGCTTCATAACCGTCCATCTCCGGCATCTGGACATCCATCAAGATCAGGTCATACCGGCCGGCAGAAGCCGCTTCGACCTTTTCAACGGCAATCTTTCCGTTTCCCGCAGTATCCACCTCAAAGCCCGCTTCTTCAAGAAGCGTCGATGCGATCTCCAGATTCAGTTCGTTATCCTCGACTACCAGAAGCTTCTTTCCAGTAAAATCAGAAGCTTTTGAAACGGGTATCATCTGCCCCGCTTTTGCCTCGCCGACGGGGAATCGCAGAGAAATGGTAAATTCCGAGCCCCTTCCCGGTTCGCTCTCCACTGTGATCCTGCCGCCCATCATATCCACCAGACTTTTCGTGATGGACAGGCCGAGCCCCGTACCCTGTATCTTGCTGACGGTGGAGGTCCTCTCTCTGGCAAACTGCTCAAAAATGTGCTTTTGGAACTCCTCGCTCATGCCGATGCCGTTATCCTTGATGTGGAATTCAAAATCGGCACAGTCTGCCGAAGCCGTATCCTTCTGTACAATCCGCAGGCTGATCTGCCCACCGTCCGGCGTGAACTTCACGGCGTTTGCCAAAACATTGATCAGGATTTGTTCAAGCCGCAGCGGGTCGGCGATCACATCCTCGTTTTTCATGCCGGCAGTATCGACGGTAAAGGAGACGTGCTTTTTGTCGGCGCCGACCTGTATGGCGTCCCCAATATCCTCCACCAATTCCGGCAGATGCACCGGCTTTGTCTCCAGCGTAACCTTTCCGTTCTCAATGCGGCTCATATCCAACACATCGTTGATAAGGGACAGAAGATGCTGGCTGGAAACGGATATCTTTTTTAGATAGTCCTCTACTTGGTCACGGTCGTCGATGTGCGTCTGCGCCAGAGCGGTGAAACCGATGATGGCATTCATGGGCGTTCGGATGTCGTGAGACATATTAAACAGGAACTCCCGCTTGGCGAGATTGGCCTTGGTTTCACGCTGAACAGCAAGCTCGAGTGCGGCGTTTTTCTGTTCGAGCGACTTCTTGTATTCTTGCTCGGAGTTCTCCTGCTGCATAAAGAAATCCTTTGCGGAGTTCCAGCGGAATCCCTGCACAAACGTCAGAACCAAGATATACATGACCAGCGTGATCACCAGATTCATCGCGGTGAGGTCATAGACCTGACGGGCGGGAACATAGGCATAGAGGGAATAGTTCCGCCCATGGCTGTACATTCCATAGCATTGCTCAATGCCCTTCGGAGCGTACACGCGGATCAGTTTATCTGCCCGGTTGCTTCTCCGGATCGACATGAACTGTTCACTCTCGAAAATGTTCATACCAATCAGAGTAGGGTCGTTGGAGGCCGATACCCGGTTCTCCTCCACCACCAGAAGAGTCCCCGTGGAGTTGACCCCATAGCTGTCTATCAGAGGCTGGATGGACAAAACGGACTTTTGGGAAAACTCCGCCCCGGTATAGCGGTAGGCCAGCACCGCACCCGCGCCGTCAGCGCAGCTGTGCACAGCAACATCGGCAAAACTGCCATCGTCCAGCTCCACATGCTTGACATAGGTCTTCTGCGGGTAGCCGATGACACTGAGGATCGGTTCCAATTTGATGCCAGACTGAAGCTGTGCGTAGCCGATGCCATCCTCCGTGTACTCACATACCAGCTCGCCCTGCGCGTCCAGCAGGCAGATGCCCGTAAGCCACAGCCCCTTGGCGCGCTCCGACAGCGCCGCCTCATCACAGTCGAGGGAGAGAGACTCCAGCGCGTGGACGGCGGCGGCCTCGCGCACAAGGCCCTTCGCGATGGCGGTTTCGTTGTACTTCGTATAGTCAGCGGCCTGCTCCTTGATAAACTCGATCGCTCCCGCCAGCCTCTGCTCGCAATTTTGCATATCCGCCTGTCTGGAAAGCGCGAAAACGATTCCGAGGAGGAAAATACCCACAGCAATACAAACGAGCCAGAATTTTTTGCTGAAAATGGTCTGCAAAGGATTACGGTTCAAGGCATTCCACCTCCAAATAGGTTTCGGGATGCTCCAGATACCTGCCGACGATCTCCTGCATGGTCCCGTCCTGACGCATCTGTGCAAAGGTGTCCATCAGCTCCTGTGCAAGACCGCGGTCATCATCGACGGAAAAGGCTGCGCCGATTCCGGTGATCAGCAGCGGCTCGTCCAGAATGCGGAAGTCCGCGCCGTAATCCGTCATATACTGCAAAATGGCCGTTTCGTGGGCGGCAATGGCATCCACATAGCCGCAGTCCAGCGCCGCATACTGTACGCTCCGATCCTCCAGACTGATAATGTCCTCAAATTGGGGAATATCCGCTTGTCCGCTTTGCAAAAAGATCTCTTCCGGCTTACCGGTAGACTGAACGGCAATGGTCTTGCCGTTCAGGTCATCCATGGCGTAAATATCGCTTTTTGCATTGACGGCGATGATCTGCCGGCTGACCATGTAGGGGCCGGCCCATTGGTAATCCTGCTCACGCCCATCCATGGAGAAACAGCCCCAAATACAGTCGATCTCCCCATTGTCCACGAGCGTCCTTTTCTGCTCCCAGTCGATGGTTGTGAACACCGCCTGATAGCCCATCCGCCGGAACGCCTCAACTGCGATCTCCACGTCGATGCCGGTGGGGTCGCCGTTGTTGTCCAGATAGACAAAGGGAGGATAGGTATCGCTGCCGATGGTGATTTGCGGCAACGATGATATACCTGGCTGCTCTCCTGTCTGCACCGCGCAGCCGCAGAGTACTCCGGCCACAAGCAGAACGGTCAAAATAAGTAAAACAAGTGTTTTGATACGCTTCATCAATATGGTTCCCTCAATTTCTGCTCCTCGATTATCTGTATAGGTTATTATACATTGATTCCGGCAAATAGCAATATTCAGCGTGCCAGTTACGCGACGCCGTTGCGGCCATCGCGGCAGTGTCCGGGCGGACATCCCCGCAAAATTTCTCCACAAATTTTTGCAGTTTCGGTTTTGCCTTCCGATGGGAACAGTTTATCAAATTCGTGAATTCTTGCATGGCAGAAAGGACCGCATCACCGAGCGTGAGTATTGGGTACAGGGCAAAGGACAGGCAAAGCAGAATAAAGAAGTCGCCTCCTTTCCAACCGTTGGACAATCTTCCAAACCTCTATGGAGTTTGAAAAGGATCTGTTTTGAGAAAAGTGATTGTAAATATTTGAAAATCGCATACAATCATCTCGACTTCCATAATAATCCAAAACTGAATGAATCAAAGGAGAAAATGATAATGAGTACGACCGCAAGAATGGTAATGAAGATTATTGGCGCAAGTCTGGCATTTGCTGCGTTTGTTTGTCTGCTGATTGGCGGTTGGCATGATATCGGTGCTGGCTATACTTGCGTGAAGAATCGGATGAATAAGAGATTCCGCTCCGAGTATGACGATTATGATGAGAAAGATTCGATAGGGACTCCTTCCACGTAATTTCAGGGAATTAAGCGGATTTGCCGCAGAATTTCCTCACCCGCAGAAGCCCCCCGCAATTCACGCGCCAGATGCGTACAGAAAGCAAAAAGGACAACCGTAGATCTGGCTTCCTAAACCGCTATCCGTCAAGAGGACAGTGAAAAAATAAAATTTTCCCGACCAGCAGAGTAAACTGCTGGCCGCTTTTTATGCGGCAAGAGAGAGTCTGTGCTTTTCTAAGGGGTCATCACCCCTAAATTGCGTTGTACTCGTCTGGTGTTGTAATAACGGATATAACGCTCAATCATCTGAATGAGATCTTGCTTGCTGGTAAAGCGTCTTCCGTAATAACGTTCTCGCTTCAGGATATCCCAGAAGTCTTCCATGGGATCGTTGTCAATGCAACGCGCAACACGCGTGACATACTTTGAGTCATTCCTGCCTGCACCAACTTCTGACGGAACACTCTGCCAGTGTACTGGAATCCCCTACCGTTGGTGGTCAGCGTAAAGCAGAAATTTTTGCCCCGTTCCTTTTCCACACTTTCCACACTGCGGGCATACTCCACCAACTGCTTCACCACGTCCCAGTTCATCAGCGGCTCACCGCCGAAGAAGTCCATCTCCAGATTGGTGCGCCCGCCGTATTTTTCCATCATCGCCGATACGATCTCATCCGCTGTATGATCTGGGTAAAGCGCAATGATGTCATGAGCTATGAGTGTCAGGAACTGCAAAATGCAGCGAACGGTGTTGACCTGACCTTAGAGGAACGAGATGAGGCGGCGGAGCAGCTGGAGCGGTTAGCAGATGCAAAAGATGCACACGCACAGTACATCATCGGCACGGCGTACCGTAACGGTGGGCTGCTGATACCGGACACGGTAAAAGCACGAAAACTGTTGGAACGTGCAGCCGCGCAGGAAATCGACGCGGCGCAGTATGCGCTGGGCAAGCTGTACCTCTCCGATGATGCCGACGTTCACGATCCTGCCAAGGGTATCTACCGGCTGAAACGCTCAGCGGATAACGGCAACGACTACGCTGCCTACCAGTGGTTCACAAAAGCATGTTGCGGCGGACATACCTACGCAGGGATGTTCATGGATCGTATAGAGCGCGGCGAGCAGCGCCCGCCCTCGGTTATGCTGGCGACCACACGGCTGCTCTACCACATGGGCAACATCTTCCGGGACAACGCGCCTATCCCTGCTGCCACCGGCATTCAAATCGACCGTAAGCGGCTGCAGGAGCTCCAACGCAAACGCATCGCCCTCGGCCACAAGCCGGACGATCATGAGCTTGAACCGCAGGGATACACGATGCAGTTCCATTGATTCTGTAAATGCAAAAGGTGGCACAAAGCGTGTATATTTTGCATTGCTATGGACAAAGAATCCTTCCAAAAGCAATAGCTTCCTGCACCGAGTTATGGTATGTATGTTGGCTGCCGTGGAGAGCACCGTTGCCACAGGTGGTAAGGTGCCCCCTGCGCAAAGGGCCTTCCTATTTTCGACAGCGCAGCCGCTTTGCAACACACGCAGCGGAGCGAGCTCGAATCGCTTGCTCCGCTGCGTGCGTTTACTGTGTGTTATTCTCCCCGGTAGCTGACGTGCAGCAGCTCGTGGCAGCGCTCCTCGCCGTATTCGGCCATCATGCGTACCACGATGGGATTGCGCTCGGCGCGTTTGAACATTGCCGCGTTGTCGGACTGGTGCAGACCGTCGCCGCGCTTTTCCTTCGTGGCCTTGAGCCCGTAGGGCTGTCCCGCGCCGCCGACGCAGCCGCCCTGGCAGGTCATGACCTCGATAAGATGGTAGAACGCCTCGCCCTCGTCGATTTTTTTGAGCAGCTTTCTTGCGTTGGCAAGACCGTTGACCACCGCGAGCTTCAGCTCGGTATCCCCGATGGTGACCGTCGTCTCCTTGATCGGCGCGTCGCCGCGCAGGCCGAGAATGCTGATCTCGCGCAGGGCGTTCTTGCTTTTATCCGGCAGGCAGTGACGAACCACCGCCTCGGCCACGCCGCCGGTCGTGCCGTAGATGACCGCTGCGCCGGAGCCGAGACCGAACGGCAGGTCGGGAGATTCCAGCTCCAGCTCATTGAGCTGGATGCCCGTCTCCTGCATCATGTCAATGACCTCGTGCGTGGTGAGCACCAGATCGACGTCGGGGCGGCCGTCGTGAATGAATTCAGGGCGCGCGGCCTCCATCTTCTTCGCCGTGCAGGGCATGATGGCGATGTGGTAGGTCGTGCGGCCGTCCTGCGCGTCCTTTTCCGCGTACTTGTCGCGGAAGATCGCGCCTACCATCTCCATCGGCGACTTGCAGGTGGAGATGTTCTTGAGGTACTTGGGGTTCTCGTTTTCCAGATACTTCACCCACGCGGGGCAGCAGGAGGTGAACATCGGGAACGGGCCTCCGTTTTTCAGCCGCTCCAAAAATTCCTCGGACTCCGCGATGGTCGTGAAGTCCGCGCCGAAGGTCGTGTCGTACACCTCGTCCACGCCCATGAGCTTGAGCGCCGTAACGAGCTTATCGAGCACGTTTTCACCGGCGGGGATGCCAAAGGCCTCGCCCACGGCCACGCGGACCGCAGGCGCGATCTGGATGACCACGCGCTTTTTCGGGTCGTGGATGGCGCGCCACGCCTCGCCGATCTGGTTCTTCACCGTGATCGCGCCGGTGGGGCACACGGCGGCGCACTGACCGCAGCTCACGCATTTGGTCTGCGCCATTTTGCGGTCGAACGCAGGCATGACCTGCGCGCTGCTGCCGCGATAGGCAAAGTTCAGGATGCCCATGCCCTGCATCTCCTCGCACACGCGCACACAGTCGCCGCAGAGGATGCACTTGTTCGGATCGCGCAGCACGGCGGGCGAGGTGTTGTCGATTTCATAGCGCTCGCGCGTATCCTCAAAGCGGATACGACGCACGCCGAACTGCTGCGCTAATGTCTGCAGATGGCAGTGACCGCTTTTCTCACAGGTCGTGCAGTTGCAGTTATGGGAGGCGAGCAGCAGCTCGAGGATGACGCGGCGGTGCTTCAAAAGCCGTGCGCTGTTCGTGCGGATGCGCATACCGTTGCGCGGTTCCATCGAGCAGGATGCGTCGATCTTGCCGGTCTCTTCATTCTCCACCACGCACATACGGCACGCGCCGTAAACGGAAAGGTCGGAGTAATAGCAGAATGTCGGCATTTCGATGCCGGCCTTGCGGATCACGGAGAGTACGTTCTTTTCTCCGTCGAAGCTGACGCGCTGTCCGTCAATGATCATCATTCCCTTTGCCATGGCTCAATCCTCCTCAATGGCGTCGATCGCGCCGAACGGGCACGCGCCCCAGCACGCACCGCAGTGGATGCACTTTTCGTTGTCGATCGTGTGCGGCATACGGATCTCGCCGGAAATGGCCTCCATCGGGCAGTTGCGCTTGCACTTGCCGCAGCCCTTGCACAGCTCCGGCTTGATGACAAGGCGGCGCTTACGGCCGTTGCAGATCGGGCAGTGGTGGTCGACAACGTGTGCGAGGTATTCCTTGCGGAAGTATTTGAGTGTGCTCACCACAGGGTTGCACGCCGCCTGGCCGAGACCGCACAGCGCCGTCTCGGTGATGGTGCGGGAAAGCTCCTCGAGCAGATCAAGATCCTCAAGGCTTCCCTCGTTGTTCACGATGCGCGTGAGGATCTCGAGCATCCGCTTCGTGCCCTCCCGGCAGGGCACGCACTTGCCGCAGCTTTCATTCTGCGTGAAGCTCATGAAAAAGCGTGCCGTTTCCACCATGCAGGTGCCCTCGTCCATGACGACGAGACCGCCCGAACCGATGATGGCGCCGACCTTCTTGAGCGAGTCGAAGTCCAGCGGCAGGTCGAGGTGCTCCTCGGTCAGGCAGCCGCCCGCGGGGCCGCCGATCTGCACCGCCTTGAATTTCTTGCCGTCCTTGATGCCGCCGCCGATGTCGAAGATGATCTCGCGCAGCGTCGCGCCCATCGGCACCTCGATCAATCCCGTGTTGACCACGTTGCCCGTCAGGGCGAAGGCCTTTGTGCCGGGGCTTTTCTCCGTGCCGATGCTGTGGAACCATGCACTGCCGCGCAGAATGATCTGCGGAACATTCGCATAGGTCTCCACATTGTTGAGCACCGTGGGCCGCGCCCACAGGCCCTGTTCGACCGTGCGCGGCGGCTTGACGCGCGGCATACCGCGCTTGCCCTCGATGGAAGCGGTCAGCGCGCTGCCCTCGCCGCAGACGAATGCGCCCGCGCCGCGGTTGATGTGCAGATGGAATGAAAAGTCCGTGCCCAGAATGTTGTCCCCGAGCAGGCCAAGCTCCTCATCCTTGGCGATGGCAATACGCAGGCGCTCGACTGCCAGCGGATACTCCGCGCGGACGTAGATATAGCCCTCGTCGCTGCCGGCGGCGAGCGCGGCGATCATCATGCCCTCGATGACCGAATGGGGGTTGCCCTCCATGATGGAGCGGTCCATGAACGCGCCGGGGTCACCCTCGTCGCCGTTGCAGACCACATACTTCTTGCCCTTGGGCTGGCGGCGGACGCTGTCCCACTTTCTGCCCGCGGGAAAGCCCGCGCCGCCGCGGCCGCGCAGGCCGGAATCGAGGATCTCACGGCAGATGTCCTCGTCGGACATCTCAAAGAGCGCCTTTTCGAAAGCGGCGTAGCCGTCGTGGGCAAGGTATTCGTCAATGTCCTCGGCGTCCGTCGTGCCGCAGTTTTCCAGCACCACGCGCTGCTGCTTGGCGTAAAAGGGGATCTCGTTGTGCTTGGCGTACCGCACGCCATTGAGCTCATAGAGCAGGCGCTCGACTGCCTCGCCGCCGAGGATGGTCTTTTCAATGATCTCGTCGCAGTCCTCAAGCCTGACGTGCGTGTAAAGGAAGCCCTCCGGCTCGATCTGAAGCAGCGGCCCCATTTCGCAGAAGCCGTGGCAGCCGCTCTTTTTGAAGTGGATGGCGTCGTCTCCGCCCTCATGGCGCAGCGCGACGCGCGTTTTCAGCCCGCGCTTTTCGCACTCAGACTTCAGGTAGTCGTAGATCTTCAGCGAGCCGCCCGCAATGCAGCCCGTGCCCGCGCAGACAAGGACCTCGCGCCGGTCCGCCGCGAGCAGCTCCTTGGCCTGTACGCGCAGAGCGCCGAGCCGTTCTCTCGTCAGTTCAGCCATTTGCAGCATCCTCCCTTGCACGAATGTCCTCAAGCAGCGCAAGCGCTGTTTCGGGGTCCATCTTCGCGTGTACCTCGCCGTCGATCGTCATGACCGGCGCAAGGCCGCACGCGCCGAGGCACGCCACGGTCTCCAGCGTGAACAGCCCGTCGTCTGAGGTTTTTTTCTTGCCGGAAAGACCCAGATACTCATACACCGCATCGTAGATCGGGCCGGATTTGCGCACATGGCAGGCTGTGCCAGCGCAGACCTTGATGATGTGCTTTCCCTTGGCTTCGAGCGAAAAGTTCTCGTAAAACGTCGCTACGCTGTAGACGCGGGATACGCTGATATCCAGCGTATCAGCGATGAGCGTCAGGTTTGCCTCGCTCAAGTGGTTGTACTCCGCCTGCACATCCTGCAAAATCGCGATGAGATTTGCCGCATTGTTTTCATGCACGGCAAGGATGCTCAGGACCTTTTCTGTGTCAGGTTTCATGGTTGCCCCTCCTATCTAATCCTGACAGCGATTATACCGTAAATATTTTAGCGTTTTCAACATATTGCTACAAAAACAGCGATTGATAATTTCTATGGATTAACCTCCTACATATAGTATCTCGTGCAAGAAGCTTTCTTCTAATTACGCGAAGCCTATGTGTATTTATTGGAAGGCTCATTCCAATTACAATGAAGCAGGGTGATTGTATTGCAAGATATTACATTACATGAAGTAGAAAAACGGAGAAGCTCGTATTGGTCAATGGCTGATACGAGCTTCTCTTTATATTTCTTAGATTGTGTTTCTTCAGACCTTCCACCCGGCGGCCTGCTGCCGCTCCACCACG
>OLQV01000343.1_pt1 | contig 46369 bp, 46 predicted proteins | sample 1672371 | NCBI WGS metagenome assembly OLQV01 (sample SAMEA3136676, study PRJEB25190) | human gut metagenome
AAAAAAAACCAGCCGGCGCGAAAGCGCCGGCTGTTTGCAATGGATTATTTCTTACAATTGAAATGTTTGCGATTTTTTTTCTGCATTTTTTTTGTTATCCATGTGCTCCAAAAGGTATGCCTGTACCGTTAACATGTTTTTCTGATTTGCAGTTTCACGCAGCTCTTCCAGAGTATCGTCAGGTATTATATTTGCCATGATGAGCGTTGATATACATTCTTCGTTTTTCTCATCAAGAAGCATAGGCAATATTCTGCCAATGTGTTTTTTGATGTGTTTTTTGGCATCTTCGTTTCCAAAATCACAGAATTCCGCAACCGCAACCGCATCGCGGCATGTGTTTGTAGCGCTATATTCCAGCAGAGACACATTTGAAACATTGATATCGAAGAAATAATGTCTTATTTTTTCTTCTATCTCGTCAACTAAACAAGATGTGTCTAAGGCAATACTCCTTGGCATATACAGATGTTTTTTGTTACATTCCATAACAACACAAGCCTCTTCCAATGTATTATATTCAAAAGACTGCATTGAAATTGAAAAAGATGATAACAGGTTTTTGGGTATTGTAGAAAATCTAAGTTTTTTGATATTTGCAGTAATACTGTCGTAGTTCATCCTCTCTACCGAAGAAGGAATATACAATTCTTTGATTTGTGTATAACTGAAAGCCTCCGCTTCAAATGACTTTAATCCTTCATTTAAATTGATATCTTTAAGTCCAGAACCAAAAAATGCACATCTACTAATATGCTCCAGCGAAGATGGAAGGGCAACATGCTTGAGACTACGACACCAGGCAAAAGCAGACCTGCCGATGGCTTTTAATCCATTTCCAAACTTAACACTTTTCAACATTTCACAGTCCGTAAACGCCATTTCATCGATAATTTTCAGCGAGGCAGGAAAGATGACTTCTTCAATCTTACACTGGGTAAATGCATTTATAGATATCACCTCTGTTCCATCCAAAACTTTAACATGTTTCTTGGACATAGAGCAAGCAACAAGAGTTTTTCTATCTTTCGTATACACAACTCCATCAATTTCTTCAAAATGTGGATGAATTATTGAGAAATTTTGCAGACATCCTTTTGAGGTACTATGATGCGCCAAAACTTCAATAATCAGAAAAGTCAAGTTCTTTATCGGTTTTCAGGACTATTGTTTCAGGAACATCATTCTTGAAACATAACTTATTGCTGGCATCCGGGTGATGGACTGTCAGTTTTTTAACATGCGACATATCGGCCGTTTCCAAAAAAACATAGTTGTATGGTGTATCCGGCAATTCTATACTCTCTGCTGTCTTATCAACCTCAAGAACAAGAGCTCCGGCAAGTTTTAATCCGTTAACAAACGGCTTAGCGCTGAAAGCGGAGTCTACAAAAGCGTTTGCACTAACCTGATGAAAAGATGTTATAGAATCACATACCGCCATTTCGTCGGCTTTGCACCCAGAAAATGCAAAATTAGCAATCCCGTCAATTCTTGTCAGGTCGATTATTTCTCCTGGTTTTTGACAAAAAGCATTAAGCAACATATTGCTTCTGTAAAACGTCCCTACCAGATATTTTCCTGACAAAAAAGCATCACTTTCTGAGTCAACGTATTTTACATTTGGAAATAAGCTGTTCGGAATGCTGATATCATTAACATGTTCTTTGATGATTAATTTTTCTACATTTGGAAAACTTTTGTTGGTATCGAACATTTTAAAATTATACCAAACTTCTACTTCTTTAATATCATCCGCAACATCAATATCTACTGCGATTTTATTGTCTTTCATGCCTATTGCAGAACCAACATAGAGTACTACTCCTTTTTGGATTTCTTTTTTTATCATATCCATTTTTTATTTTCCTTTCTTTTTATTTTTCTGTATTTAATATGCGGAATTTCGGGCAGCAAAAAAACGGGATTTTAAAAAGAATCCTAGAAGGTTACCTCCTAGGGTTCTGGCTGTTTCTGGCTACTCCCGGAGGCAAGCCTTAGGGGCCAATGATTGCATTCTATCAACATCCGTATGCCGCAAGAACTTTGGGATAAAGCTTTGTGTACAATTCGTTTACTTAATACATATATTATTTTTAATCTATATGTTTGTCAAGCAAAAAGAATGCCGTTTATATTCCTGCCACAAGCCTTTGGATTTCCCCGCGTGCGAAGTTAAACATAAAACATGAAAATCCCGGATGTTTTTTGTCATCCAGGGTTTCCATGTTTTATATTAATGGTCATCATGGTCGTCATCATCATCATAACTTATCTCGTCCTGATTGAGGTCCATTTTGTCGCCCTTAACGTATTCATCTGCTGCTTTTTGGACTTCTTCGAGTCTTTCTTTTTTATCTCCGTAAGCATTTATCATTCTGCCAGAAACATCATCTATCACTTTTTCCACTGTTGATTTGTCAAGCTGGTCTATTGTGTTTTCAATATCTGAAATGAATCCCTTGAAGTCTTCAACATAATCCATAACCATATCTTTGAATACCGCGGTCTTCATCATATCGTCTGTTATATCTTTTACCTGCGGATTCTTTTCAACTGCTTTATCAATGGCATCAACGCTCCTGTCTTCCGTAAATCCTATCGCTACACATGCATTGGCAAGAGACAGCGATACATCTTTCTTTGACATATCGGCTTCACCAGTCAGACGTTTATTTTCAAGGATGTTTGCAGCAGAAACAATAATATCGGCTTTATCATTTTCGTTTATTTCATGATACAGATTTTCGATATCTCTTCTAATGTCATCAAACACATAAGGTACATCCCATTTTGCGTTGACTGCAATTTCTTCTGCCAGGCTTTCTTTTAAATTATCTTTGTAACTTTCTTCAAATTTATTTGCTATTTCAGGATTGTTTTCCTTAACTTCATCGAAACTTGAAATCTTACTTAAAGGTATTGAGTATTCTGCAGTAACATCAGCAAACTTCTGTGTTGTCTGTTTGTCGGATATCATTTCTGCCGGTGCATGTTTTATGGCTTGGCCAATCAAGGATGTGACATTATCTCTATCGGCCCGATGGTCAGCGCTGTCATAAATCGCTTCTCTTAAATCAGCAACAGATTTACGTTCTGGGTCTGACATCCATTTCTGGAATTCATTATCAGCCCTTGATTCATTTCTGATTTGTACAAAATCACTCAGGTGATAAAAAGATACATTATCGAAAGCTTCCTTAAACTCAGGACTGTCAAAATCACATTCTTTGTAAATATTTTTCAGCTTCTGCTCTACATCGTCATATGCAGTATTTACGCAATAGCGGCTATTCTCGTTTAACATATCTGCAAAAGCATTTGCGATAAATTCTGGCTGGCATTCATTATCAAAAATTTCTTTCACTTCCTCAATGCTGATATCTCCTTCCATGTAATCATTCATTACATCAAATGTACTGGCAAGCTCTTCTTCTGCATTTATAATTTCCTCTATTTTGGTAATACCTCTAATTTCATCTGCTGTAAGACCAACCTCTTCAGGTCGTACATTAGTCGGGTCGTCTGCATTTTTGCATGCTTCTGTGACCATATTGCCGATTTGCTCTCTTGCACCGCTCATTTCATAAGCGTTAATCAAGTCATAGAAATTACAATCCGGGCTATGCATCATAACATCCAGATTATGTTTAATATCTCCTTCTTTAATATCAGCAAGTAATTTTTGTACATTTTCACATTTTATGACCTTCAGAAAGGCATCCGCCGCAGCTTTGTTTGCTTCTTTCATTTCGTCATCACTGAAAGCGGAATAACGGTCATCCAGGCTGTCGCGTTCATGCGGGTCACCCTGTCGTACTGACCAAGAGCCATGAAGACTGGAATACATTTCTTTAAACTGTTCCTGAGTCTCCTTATCGTCTGAAAAATCTTTTGCAAGGCTATCCGCAACTCTTTCGCGAACCTCTCGCAAGGCATCAGTAAGCTGATAATCGTTCTCTGGAAATGAATTTGTTCTTGGTATATCGTAGTTTTTGCCTATTTCTACATGTTTGTCTGTAATCACAAGGTCTCCATCATGACGTATTATTACGTTTTCAAAAGCTCTTGTTACGGCATATTGGTTCATATTTTTGCCTTCGTTAAGTTTTGTGGTTTTTCCTTCAAGATAATCATTAATGTCCCTATATGCCTTGTCATAATCTTCCATAAATGAATGCATTTTTGCTGCCATTTGGATTTCTTTTGGCTCTTTGCTGATATCTCCTATATTATCCTTAATGCACTTATCGTATATTTCATTAAGGTTATCTCTCATATCTGGATTTATATACTCGTCATTAAGTATGAAGCTGCAGTCATTTCTGTTTGGATTTTCCATTATTGATAACCAGGATTTAAGATAATCATTATCTTCAATTACTTTATTGAAGGCCTCTTTCATGTCAGCAGGGTCGATATCTTTGACCTGCTCAGAAAGATTACCAAACGAAGAATCTCCATAAATATAAGCATTGATTGCCTTATATGCATTTTGCACGCTTTCTTTATCTGACGAACGTTCAGATAAGTACATATCAACGTCTTTTCTCAATCCATCAATTGCGTCTTTGCTTTCCTTATTAAACGTTTCATATTTATCATATCTTTTAAATATTTCTGCAACACGCTCAAACTCGGCGTCTTTATATTCAATATCACCGGCATCAAGACCTTGTTTGTACTGAATCATAAAGTCTCTTATCGATGAAGAGGTCATGCCCTCTCTGGTATCGGAATATCCTTTAACATATGCATTTACGATATTGTAATGGCTTTTACTTTCTAATGCCTCTTTAACATCATAGTGGTCATATTCAATCCCATTTTTTTCAAATTCAGACTTACAAGCCTTTTCTATGGAATTCATGCCTATATAACCAACTCTTCCATAATCTTTCAAATAATCATCATAAACTTTGTCTATTATCTCCTTCTTTGTCATATCTTTATCCTCCTCGCGGTCGTCATATTATTTTTCATGACCGCTTATTTTTTTGTATATTTTTATTATGCCTTTTTTTCAATTTCACAAAAAACCAGCGGCAGCAGGCATTTCTTCACGTTTCCAAATTCAGCATACTATATATGAAAAAATCAAAAAGAAAGGAATACAAAAAAATGTCAAAAGAAAATATCCAGACAAAGCTTATCTGCCTGAAGGATTCAGGGCTTTCGCTTGACGAATGCCAGTTTACCGGGCGTCTTGAATTCCACGACACCCACTCTATTGCAAGTCTTGTCTCAAACACAACATGTGCTGAAATAATGGCAACAGAAATTTTTCTGAATTTTGACAAGGAGATTGACGAGTTCTTTCTCTTTTCATTGTTCACTGATTCGCAGAGAAGATTTTCCGCCCTCAAAAAAATTACAGTAGCTCAGACAAATCAGTATTACAAAGATATTGACGGAGTACTGTATACAAAAGACGGGGAAACACTTATTTACTGTCCAATCTGTCATACTGGCGATGGAAACGGAGAAATGCACATACCAGACGGCGTCAAATACATATCACAAAAAGCATTTGCTTACAATACAGGCATAAAAAAGCTGTATCTTCCTGATTCTTTAAAGATGATATTTGAAGCAGCCTTTTTGGATATGAACGAATTGCAGTTTGTGGATTTTGGTAAAGGCATCAGACATATTGGAAGTGAGAATAGCCCAGGCATATTTAGGTTATGCCGCAAGCTTGAAGAAATCATCATTACGGAGCAGGTGAAGTCAATAGGGCCAAATGCGTTTTATGACTGTAGTAGTCTGCAGCATGTCAATCTTCCAGAAGGCCTTGAATATATCGCCCCATATGCGTTTTATGATACGGGTATCAAAACGATACATCTTCCGACTACATTATATGAGATAGGGAAAGCGGCTATATCTTCGGCGGATAATGTTTACATTGACCGCTCCGTCAATAATCCAAGCGGTCTTATACAAGGCGTAACGTTTAGTTACGAAAATTATAATGGTAAACCGAAAGAAGCCGTTGTAACAATCCACGACAAAGGGCATAATACTTATTATTTTCCGAAGGTCTGGGCATTCCAGTCATTCATTGATGCAGTACGGAAATTCTGTGACAGCGGCATGATGTACAGGACGAATCCGGATTTCGTAATTGAGTACCTTGACCTTTCAACGGTGAAATATGATATTCTTAGCCGGCTGTACAGGGATAGTCCAAAAAACAACCGAGTTTTGAACGAGTTTGCAAGCTTTGGTGACTCAGTCATAGACAGGTATTTGAACCGTCGGACGTTCAGACTGCCTGGCCGAGAAAAGGACAAACAGACCGAGAAGATGATATGCGAGATGATGAGTCTTGGAATTGTGTCATTTGAGACGCTTTATTATCTTTACCAGCATGCTTTAAAGGAGGACAACACCGAGATGATAGCGTATGTATTATCGAGCGCCAATAAGTTTTACCCAGACGAAAGCCTTAATGAAGCTGAAGATATGAATATCTGAAACGTTTTGTCGACATTACAAAAGCCTTAAAAATATTACTATTTTTAAGGCTTTTTCTTATCTTTCTCTTCCCATTTCCATATCCAGAAAATCCAGGGCTGCATCGGCCTCCGGGTCACGGCTCCGGATGAAATCAAATTCCCTTTCAAATACCGGATGCTCGAAGTTGAAGGCTTCATCAATCTTAGTCATCTGCCATACGTCTTCTTTTCCGATTTCTTTGGCTACATTAACGTATGCCTGGGCAATAACGTCTGCACCGTATTTATCGGTTTTGTTTAGCAGCTCGTCTATTCCAGGGTCTCCATCTTTAACAAAACCTTTCATCATTTTTTGCACTTCTTTTACGTCGTCCTGGAACTTGAGCTCCTTGGCGTCGTTTATAACACTCTTCACGCTATTCTCAATGCGCATATGCTTTTCAATGGCATTGTTAACTGCCATACCACATGTAGCCAGAACCATAGCTCCACGCATTGTATAATCGTCTCCCGTATAATGTTCAGCTGCATGCATTCCCTGGCGCTCAATTTTTCCAACTGTTTTTTTAACTTTTTTTGCTGCCGGTTCTACCTTCTGCGAAAAATTTTGCACCAGGCCTTCCAAATCTTTCTCGTCAGATTTCGGGCGATTATTTTTAAATTCTTTTTCACTCATTTTTGTATCTCCTCGCCGGCTCTGCCGGCATATGTATTTCGGGTTTATTGCCGATATATACAATATGCAAAATATGGTTAGATATCATTCAGCAGTTCTTCTATTTCATCAGCCAATCTGGTCAGTTCTGTCTCTATCTCCTATGCCGTTCTGTTAGAGCCTTTCGTATATTCGCTCCATCCTTTTGGATTTTCTCTGAATATTTCCAAAACATCCTTGCAAAAATCAAGTGCTGAAAAATTTTGAGCGGTATATACCGAATTGTATGACGGACTAGAACCACGATTAATCAGAAACAATACATCCCTGCCTGATAATACGACGTTGACAGGGTCTTCCGTATACTTATTGAGATATCTGACTGCTCCAGCTCCAGTCATTAACCACGACAAGCACGCACTTAACGTACCATGCATAATATACGTCTTGTCTGACAACGGCTCGTTTAAATAAAACAAGTTACCCTTAACGTAAAAAATAAGATTACAATATCCATTCCACAACTCTAATATATGTCTCATATTAATACCTTTCTCGATTTGAACCTTACCGTTTATACAAATATACAACAGAATTACAGCTCCAACAATCAGTACATTTACATATATTTTTTTTCTGTATTCTTGTATTTCTTTTTGAAGCCTTTGTCTTCCTACCCAAGTCTTCGAAAACTGACTACTCCCCGGGGCAAGCCCATGGGGGTTCCGATGATTGCATTCTATCAACATCCGTACACCACAAGGGCTTTGGGATGAAGCTATCTGCCAGAGCATCTTCACTTTACGTCCAGGCAGTCCCGAAGGACCGTCGTATTATCGGATGCTTTTCATACTGTTTCCAGCATGGGGATGGCATAGTCAATCCCACCTGTTGTTTATGTCATGCAGCTTTAAATTTAATTCCGCTGTTCATTACTGTAATCTTATTGTTTATTATATATTGTTCTAATTTAAGATATTTTACATACAATTCATCAAAATATCGTTTACATTTATATCTGCTGATGTTCTGCAGGTCTGTACCGATGCAGTACATTAAGAACGATGAATACCAGTCACGCTGAACCCGTGTTCCGTCTGTCAATTCATACATCCTTTGAGAAAGTGCTTTCTTAATGTATTTATTGCAGGTATGGTCGTACTGGCTTGCCCGATATGTTGCCGAAACTTCAATGTAGACTCCGCCAGTTCTTTCAAACTTGGCTTTCGCCTGTGCCTGGAAATATCCCGGGCATCTGTTCTTAATGGATTTGCCATGGCGCTTCTTTCGCTTATATTTATATATGAGTTGTTCTGTACCATCAGATTTCTGAACGACGGATGGCTTATCCTGACGTTCTGTCTTTTTAGAACGCTTCTGGAGTTTCTTCGCATTCTTTGGCTCCGTAATAAACACATTACCGAGCGCCCTCATATGGTTTACTTCCTCATTGATTGCTAGATGCCTGTTTTCAGCAGCAATACGGCATATATTTCTATATTGGGAATGCAATTTCTTATACCGGTTTGACTTCTTCCAGGTCTTCTTCCCTCTACGTACCGTTCCGTCGTCATTATAGTTTTCAGGATTCATTGCACGTCTTGACCTGTCCATCTTCCTTAAAATCCGGGCTTCTTTCTGTTCTCTAGCCTTGATTGATGCTCCGCGCTCTGCAAGGTTTTTTAATCCGACTTCTTCTTTTGATGTATATGCTATGCTCTGCGGGCCGATATCGCAGCCAATAAACCCTTTGCCGTATTGATGGCGTCTTGTCCCGTCTTTATTAAACTTCGTTTTTGCTGTGCCTTCAATTGTGATATGTGCGAATATCCGAAGTTCTCCTCGGATTTCCCTGATTACAAGTGATACGTAGCAAGGCCTGTATGAATCAAGCAGTTCACCTGTCTTTTCATATAAGTCAACAGCCGCTTTATCGATTACATCAGGATTTTCAAGATACCGGCATACTGCATTGACTTCATCTTCGGCAAATCTGTCATGCGGCTCTAAGATATCACTGATGATATTTCCGCTTCTGGTCTTGTTATGTTTTGGCTTATTTACAGTAAGGTTAAATTCTGATTTCATAATATGCAGCTTTAGGCTATTATTCCCATTATCGCTTACTACTGGATAAACTGAGATTCCACGTTTTATTTCCTTTGCACGTATTTCAGGGTAGTCTCCGTATTTCTTAAAATGAATTGTATTTCCGTCTCCGTAAAGGCACTTTTTAATACCACTCCATACGTCCTCAGCTTTTGACCTTGCAAAAATAGAATTAATATGATAAATGTCTTTTATTTTATTCATTTCCTTGCGACAGAAATCCCATGTCACGTTATATGATTCTTGTATCTCCTGTATTTGAGCAGTAACAGAAGCAAGCAGCTTCTTGTCATCTGTATCTTTCGCTTTCTTATACAATGATTTCAGGTTTCTGTATCGTTTTGTTCTTACAAGCTGTTCGTAATTACGTTTCATTACCGTAGCAAGGCAGTTTCCTGCAATACGTATCAGATTTGATGTATGTAGAATCATTCTTTTCTGCTCTTCTGTGACATCAGCCTCCAGAACAAGGACATGCCGGTTTGATTCTTTATGATAGTTCTTCAACGCCTGCTTATATTTAATTTCAGCATCATCAATATTATTTGTTTTCTCAACCATATCTTATCCGTGCCCCTTACTGTATTTATCTTACATATTTAATATGCTTTAATATGCCGAAAAATTTTATAATCGGACACTTTTTTGCGAAAAAAAAATAAAAAAAATATTCGCATTCGTCATGCGAATTAAATCTGTAAACAGTATTTTTATTTATTCTTAAAACACGTTTTTACTATTCGGCTATCGCCGAAGCGGCTTTATCCCCGACGTAAGCATCGGGGTTTGCAGCCGCAGTCATTTATCACTTTTTCTCATCGCAGCAAGTCTGAGCAAAGCCATATCTCGCTCTCCTCTTTTTCTGCAACCTTCTTTATTTATTCCCCATTCCATGCATAAACCTCCTTGCAATATCTAGTTCTTCGCTGGCATATGTATTTCGAGCTTATTGCCGATATATACAATATGCCAAATATGTTAGATATCGAAATCTGTTTTATCCTCTTTCATATACTCCAGGAGATATGCCCTCAGCATCGTATTGTCTGAATTCTGTGTCATTGCATCAATGAGCTTGACGGTGCAGTCCTTAAATAGCGGAAGGCATTTGATGATTTCTTCATAGTGGCCAGCATCTATAAGCCGGTCAGCAATCCTGATATCATTTTGCATGATATACTCTTTTGGTTCTTCATATCCAGCCATGTATGACAGCACGGCAGCATCGCACGCAAAGGAATCAACACCAAGGGCATATGATTCGCCATATCTTTCAGGATGCATTAAGAGGTTTGCCATCGCTTTCTTGTCTGAAACTACACATGGAAGATACACAGTCTTGCCGGCAATTTCCAGTTTTGTAGCATGTATTGAAGAACCTTCCATCCGATTCAATGCTTCCACGCCTGAAAGAGTGCAATCTTCCACCAGCTGTTTTGCAAATACTCTTTTTGGAATCTCGTCAAGGATGATACTTTTTGCTGTGTCGAAATTATCAGGCCTGAAATATTTAAGGCTTTTCGGTAGTTTCACGCTTTCCATATTTGAGGAATGAGTATCAAACGCACCGCAGTCAATCATCTTTAAGCCATCATTAAGAATCACTTTTTTCAGGTTAATGCAGTTTTTAAATGCATACTCACATATCTTTTTTATCTGCTGAGGGAGCTTCAGGACAGTCAGCGCCGAACACCACTCAAACGCAGTTTTTCCAATTTCTTTTATTCCACGCCCAAAATCAATCTGGTTAAGCTTGATGCAATGCACGAAAGCTTCGTATCCAATCTTTCGCAGGGAATCAGGAAACGTTATGGATTCAACTTTGGAATTTGCAAATGCCCGTCTCCCAATCTCCTGGACGCCATCAGGGATTACGATATGTCCCGTTCTTTCAGATGGACATTTAAGCAGTTTCTTTTTGTCCTTTGTGTATACGATGCCATCTTCGCTGGTGTAATATTTATTATTTCTTATTTCTATCTCATGAAGACCTTCCCTACCGAGCGCCACAAGGACTTCTACGTTCCAAAACTGCGAGCTGTCAGTAATCACAATCTTCTTAGGCGGATACATGATGGAAAGTAGAACATAAACGTCCTGCACTTCAACATATTTCAGGGCGCTCAGCTGATTCATCGAACAGCCGGCATCAACCCATTTTACCTCCGGCGGAATCGCAATCCATTCTACGGACGGATTGATACTCTTTAACATTAACCCAAATTCCGTCATATCTGTTTTTAAATAATCGTCCACCTGAAATCCTCCTCATTTCTTATATATAGTATGCCTGATTTTTCTCCATTGGAGCAAAATTTTTCCTGATTTTTTTATCTCTTATGTCTGGTCTTTCCAGGGAATTCCGCACCTGCTGCCGAAAACAGCAAAATAAAATTCAGCCGGCAAACAAAAAAAAGCAAGCGCGAATTTTTCAGGCGCGAAAATACGAAGTGCACATTTTCCAGCAGGCGGCATCTTTGTTTCCGTCTTGGCCGGTTAGCAGCCCAGAACCCCACGCTTCCAGACCGTCAGCACATTCTTTTTCGGCGCCAGCCGGCCAACATCTTCCATTTCCATTCACCAGCCACAGTGGCCAACCAGTCAATCGCCAAATGCTTTTTTGCAGCTTCGGTTTTCCAGACGCGAAAACACGAGGTGCGTATTTGGCAGCATCCAAAACCATCGTTTCCGGCTTGGCCGGCCAATACCTCCCGTTGCAAATCCTATTACAACCTCCAACAAGACAACTCATTTCATTCCGGCGCCAGCCGGCCAATACCTCCCGCCACCATTCTTTCCATACCGGCCCCACAATCCTCAATAAGCCAACTCCCTTCCTCCCGGCTTGGCCGGCCGACGCCTTACATCCCTTCCTACCACTTTTTTAATATCCACAAAGCATCATCTTCCCACCAAGTATCGCTCCCCACCATTCTTCTAAAATCCACCAATAAAAATCTTTCCAAAACATCTTCCCGCCGCATCTCCGTCATCTTTCCAGACATCACTACGCATCATTCAACTCATCTTCTTTTTTCCATTTTTCCATTTTCTATATCGAGTCCAACATCCTCCCGGCCTTCATCTTTTCGTACCTCCAACTCCAATCTCATCCCCCACTTTCCCAATGCCCTCCACTTCTTCCGTCCTGCTGCCGCTTCTCCAACCCGCAGGCCAAACGCGAAACGTAGTTTCGCGCGCGGGTGCAGCCTGCAAGGCTGCCGATGGTGCGGGCGAGGAGCCCGCGTTTCTTTTTTTTCTTTCTTTTTTTATTTTTTTCTGCTTCTCTCTTTTCTCTATCCTTTCTCATCTCCCTGGCGCCGCGGCTTCGCCGCGACGCCTTCATTTTTCTTTTTACTTTTGTTCTTATTTTTGTTTTTTCTTTTTTTCTTTTTGCTTTTATTTTTGCTTTTTTCTTTTTGCTTTTTTCTATTTATTTTTCTTCTGATTTTTTATTCTTGTTTTTTCTTTGCTCTTTCTTTTTGCTTTTTCTTTCTTTTTATTTTTGCTCTTATCTTTGTTTCTTTGTTTTTTATTTTTATTTTTGTTTTACTTTTATCTTTGCCTTCTTTATTTTTTCTCTTTGTTTTTCTTCTTAGTTTTTATCTTTGCTTCTCCTTTTCTTTTTTGTCTTTCTTTTTGTTTTACTTTTTTACCCTCCTTACTCCAATCTCTTTCCTCATTATCCAACCGCTCGCCGACCATTCATTTTTTCTATTCCGCCGCCAATCTTTCCCATTCCATCCAGCCACTTCCCGGCAGCAGCAAAAATGAAAAAAATATCGGCAAAAGAATCCACGGGGGTGAGATGGCTTCCCAGGAGCGAACGGGCAGCGGAATGAAAGGCAGAGGGACGGAATGGGATGAAGTAGGGAAGAAAGATATGTATACTACGCGAGAAAAGATAAGGGAGAAAAAGAAATGGGCGCCCCAGGGGGCGGGGTGGTTTCCCGGGTGGAACTTTGCCGAGAGGCGAGCCCTGCCGCCGAAGGCGGCAGGGCGGGAAAGAAAAGGCGGGAGAAAGGGCGAAAAGTGTGTATATTCTATATGCTTACTTTTTCATCTTTTTTTTGTGCATTTTTACAAACACAAAAATGGATGATTCTTTTGTGTATATCTTTATGTATACACAAAAAAGAAAAAAATGTATATGTAAAGTTACATACCGCAAACAAAGCTGGCGTTATGCGTGCATATGTTTATGTATGTATTTTAAGAAAGTGTAGCGGCTGGTTTAGGTGTGCGGATTTCAGGAAGTTTTGTGCAGGTTTATTTGCATATTTTTTCTGCGGGCAGCAGGAGAAGTATGTATGTTTATATGTACAAAAAAGAAAACAAAATGTATATGTTTACATACACAAAAAAAAAGAACAAAATGCATATGTTTACATATGCAAAATTTGAAGCGATATGCATAGCTTAACGTATACACAAAAAAGCTGCCGGCAGAATGCCGGCAGCAGAGATGCATATGTTTATATGCGTACATTTTTTGCCACACGCAAACCCCAGCAGGCAAACCAGCGGGCAGAAAGTAAAAAAAATGCATACACTATATATACACTAAATATCCATTTTTTATATTCAAAAAGTGCATACACTATATATACACCCGAAACCACATTTCCAGCAGGCAGAAATATACCAAACAACTACTCTCCCACCTCACATTTTGCAGGCATATACAACGCAGCAAAGCCAAGCAACCACAATGCAACCACTACAATACATCAAAAAGAGGTACATACTTACCCAGCCGCAGGCATATACATATTTTTTCGCCCATTTTTCCCGCTTCCTTCAAAACGGCAAACATGGAGTATACATCCAACCGTAGAAGAAAAAAGAGAAAAAGGGGTATAAAAAGGTGTTAAAAGGTATAAAAAGGTATGAAAAGGGTGTAAAAAGTGGTAAAAAGGAGTAAAAGGTATAAAAAAGATAAAAATGGATACACCAAAGATAAGGATTTTCAGTAAGAATAAGGCTAAACAGACAGAACCACAGGCAAATTCAGACCATACCAGACAATAAAGCCACAACATTAGACTGCATCAAGGCAAACAGTAACACCAGACCATACAAGGCCAAAACGACAGAATTAAGCCAACCACAAGGCAAAGCGGCAAAATCAGGCCACACAAAGCCGAACATAAGGGACAAAACGGGCAAACCAGCCGAACACAGGGCAAAACAACAAAATCAATACACACAAAGCCAAAAGGCCATAACCATCAAAACAGAGTCAGACCAAAGAATAAAAAAGCAAAGGTTATAATAGATAAGATAATTTTAACAGGTATAATAAAAAAAGAGCGAAAGGGATTAAATCTATAAAACAAAACATAGAAGTAAAACTCTTACTTTTTTAAGTCCTAATAAAATTTTTATTTTTTTGTTTATTTGGAAAACTTAATCCCAAAATCTTCTTCTGGTAAAGCAAGATTACCAAAAATAATTCTTGGCTTTTCTCCATATATTTATTCACATCATACCCCTTCACTATCCAAAACATAAATATGACCTATATACATATGCATTTTACCGAAACAACAAAAAGACGGCAGAATCATCTGCCGTCTTTTCCAAACTATGTCTTACTATACCTATACATTTATTTTTCTTCTCCTACAATCTGGTATTGTCTCATATATCCCTTACTGTTAGCGTCATACTCTTGCACGTGCTCCGCATCCGGATACTTCATCCCAAGCTTGCCTATGGCTTTCTGCTTTATCTCTTCAAGGTCTACACTGTTAAGTACTTCGTTCTCATAAGCGTCATTATAATTTCTCAGCTCCTCAAGCTCGGATTCCAGGTTGGCTACTGTCTGCATTTTGTAAGTCAGCTCTGATTTCAGCTGCAGGTAATGAATGCATGAAAACAATACGGCGATTGACGCAATCATAAGAAACACTACGAAGCCACGCTGCATCTGTGTAGCGTTCTGTCTGTTCCTGCTTATTGTAGCCGCTGAAGTACGCTTTCTGTTCGCCTTCTGTTGCCGTTCTCTATCGATAAAAGTCTGCTCTTTTGCCTGCTGCTTCTCTCTCCGTCTTTCTTTTTGCTGTCTTTGTTGTTCTATTTTTTGCTGCTTTTTTCTTTCCTCTATACGATGTTTTTCTATCTGGAAATCAATGCGTTTTCTCGCAGATGTGTTCCTTTCTGGCTGTCGCATTTCGCTTCTGCTGTTATATTTATCTTTATTTCTATCTTTACTTATATATGGATTGGCGACTCTGCTTTGAGGTTTTACATGTCTTACCGTATTTCCATCTGTATAATATTCGCGCTTCTGAGCTCTTGCTCTTGCCGCTATCTCACGCCCTCTTTTGCCTGCTTCTTCTCTGGTCATGGTTATTCTTACTGTTACTCCGTTTCTACAAATATTTCATACAGACAATATGCAGAAATTTTTTATTTTTGTGCTTTTTTTACGAAAAAAAAAGAAGCGAAATTTTTTCGCTTCTTTTTAATATATTTTTAGCCAAGTATATCCTCAAGTGATACGGCTTCATCATCTGTCGCTGTCTCATCAGATGCAGAGTTATCAGTAGCCTCTGCTGGCTTTGCGATAGGTGTTCTCGCATGTGAAATAATCTCCATTACCTTCTCTTCGTCTTCAGGCTGGATGGAGCCCTCATCAATTTCAGATTTGATAGTATCGTCAAATTCGCTCTGCAGACTTTCCGTCGGACGTGTCAGGATGTAATTTTCATATGTAGCGAGAATATACTTCGTGATATGAGACATCAGCTTTGATTCATCTACATTTTCTAACGGCTCTCCTGTCTCACTGTCTAACAATTTCCCCTGGTTCAGCAGACAATCTGCATAATTGCCTAATGAGAACGGAAATGCCTCTTTCATATTGTTTTCAAGCTGTAAAAATCTTTTAGCTGTATTTTCATCAGAAGCATCTTTGATGGCGTTTATATCGTATCCAAAATATGATAAGCCATCTTCTGGAATCACGATATCATCAAGGTCTTTTCCGTCCTCAACGCTATCGCAGGTCTTTTCAGCATCGTCGGATGCGTCTCCATCAGCTTCAGCATCTGTGTCTGTTTCGGTTTCTGTATCAGAGTCCTCGTCAGTATCTGTATTTGCATCAGTATCTGTTGTTTTGCTGCCTTCTGAAGTTTCACTTTCGGTGCTTTCATCATCTTCATTATCGCCAGTTTCTTCCGGCTCTGACACGTCACCATTCGGTGCCGTTTCGCTTTCGTCATTTTCGATATCTGTGGTGTCTGCGTTATCAGCAATATCAGTATCATCACTTGTATCGCCATCTGTCTCGTCTGTATCCTCCACAGTTCCAACTTCACTTTCGGTGTCTTCTTCAGTGCTTTCGCTGCTTTCTGCGGTATCAACAATCAAGGAAGCATCATCAGTTGAAGAAGCAATTACATTATCACCGAGCAGGCTGTCGTCAAGATTTTCTGTAATGCTGTCATCCGGAACCAGCTCCTCGTCATCGTCTGCATTGGTGTCTTCAATATCTACGTCAATATCAATGTCATCTGATGCATCAATCTCCTGCTTGATGTTGTTATTGATTTCAGTGATATTTTTTGTGTATGAATTATCGTAATTTTCATTTACGATATTCTGGGTCAGATTTGTAATGTTTTCAATCTGGTCATTTGAAATGTTGATATTGTTATTGTTAACAATATTAGTGACATTCTCCTGAATCTGCTCCTTGTCCTTCATATCGCCATTAATAGCATCAACCTTTGCCTGATTTATAACATATTCAGCCTGAACATTTCCGATATCTTTTGCCAGGTCTTTTGTCACAACAACTTCCTGGGTTGCAATATCTTTTTTTGCCTGGTCAATTGTTTCACCGGTTGCTGTTTCATACGCCATGATGATTCCGGTCAATGCACCGGTTCCAGACACCTGGAACGGGCAGGCAGATACAACTTCGCAATTCTTAATGCCAAGGTCTGCGAGAGTAGAAGCAATCATATTTGCAGTTACATACTGCAGGTTTGCCGTTCTTACCCTGATTCCGCCAGATTCAGTTGGTTTGATGTAAGCGCAGCTTACTGTTCTTGTGCCAATCTGTTCAAGTGGAATATAACTGGAAAGATGAGAAATTTCATCTTTGTTAGTTACGTTTATTCGCTGAACGCTCTGGTCACCTTCAATGCCAAAATATTTAAGCATTGTTTTCTTCTGGGCATCTGTCAGGTCATTACCAATAGAAACTACCTTTGTTGCATCTGCAAATACATTATATGGCATACTAAGTGTAAGTCCTGATGCCGCTGTTGCTGCTGCACAGATAAAGGCAAGCAGCTTGTTATTTTTTTTCATTATTTTTTCCTCCTGTTAGATATTTAGCAAAAATCTGTTTTTCTGGTTCTGTATTTAGCATACATTCCTGCCGCAATTACGCACGCTGATGTTACCGACATTACCTCATATTTTTTCTCTCGTTTTTCTATATATTTTTCAGCTGTATACATATCAGGCGTATTTGCCATAAAAGTATTATTTTCAGCGGCATTGACCGGCAATGCAAAAATTAATGCTGATACAGAAAGCCATGGCAAGATTTTCTTTTTTACCATTTTTTCTCCTTCTTTCCGAAGCTTTTTTAGTTACATATACAATATGCTTAATTTTCCAGAAAAAAGAATTTTTTATCGATTTTTTTTACAAAAAAAGCAGGCGGCAAATTTGCCGCCTGCAAGTCAAGCAATCAAAGTGCAAGGTCTTCCTTGTACCAGTATTTGTCGCCATATGAAACGTGCTCCAAGTACCAGTCTTCCACCACTGCTTCCCCGAAATCAGCATTTCCGGACTGCATCTTTTCAATCCCTTTTTTGTATGCTTCTTCAGGGGTTTCAGCAGAAATTGTGAAATACATTCTTGCATCCCTTAAAGAATAGCAGTTGTAGCTTTTCAGTGTTCCATTGCATTCCAAATCTCCAATATTGGAGTCCTTTTCCGGAATATCAGCATACACTACAAAAGCAACTTCGTATTTTTCAGGCATCATCTACAATCCCCTCCTCTACTGCTTCAATGTATGCATCATCAATCAGGCGCCTCACCTGGCAGCATGAGCATTCATCGTTTTCGCAATACTCGCAAAGTGCTTTTCCTGCCATACTAAGTTTTTCGTACAACTCTTTTGTCATTTTTTTTGCCATATCTTTTGGCTCCTTTCTTAAATTACTGAGAACTTACCTAAGGTCGCTAGAAGACCAGGAACGGTTTCCGTCTGTTACATATTCCAATCCCCATGTCTCTACATTGGCTTTACCGAAATTGACATTTCCCTCTTCAATCATCTGTAAGCCATGATTATAAGCATCTCTTGGAGACCTTGCGCAGATTGCCAAAGAAACTTTGGCGTTATTCAATGAATATCCACCATATGCATGTGTTGTTCCACTATACACGATGCATCCCGTGTTGTCAATATCATGTATGGTTGCATATACAACAAATACAACTTTGTATTCTGACATCTTTGTCATATTTTTTTGCTCCTTTCTTGATGGCTGTTTTTTGGATTCGCTTTTAATATGCAGGAATTTGCAAAAAGAAAAAAAGGAAGCTTTTAGCTTCCCAAGAATTGCCGCTGGATGCTTGTCTTGCCGTTCAAATTGAACTTCCAAAGCAATAGTGTATAACATAATCCTTATACCAGATATGGATAGTACGGTATCATGCGGGTTGCCGCATCGTTATCATCTTAACGGAGACTCCATAGATTCTTTTAAGCTGCTCTGTGCACAGCCAAGTACTTTTTTAATATGCAAAATATCCAAAAAGCAGAAGGCTTCGCCTTCTGCTTGAAACTACGCTGCTTCTTTTGGGTTTGATTTTGCCTTGCTGCTTAACAATGCTCTCTCATTTTCTTTTTGAAGAATTTTTGAGAATTCTTTTCTGTCTTCGCTCTTTATTTTTTTAAACGATGCCACATTGTATTTTTTTAACAGCATATCAAATGTATTGTTACATACAGATATAAATTGTGCTGCGTCAACATATTTCACATGCTTTATATTTCCGGCAAGAACACAATCATCAACGCCTTTGCCATATTTAATTCCCCAGACAGCAAATCTGATTTTTAAATCCGGGATTTTATTGGCAAGCATTATTGTCATGGCGGATATTGAATTGAATACCTGACGGTTTCCCATGATATCGGAATCAAACATCATAAAAATACTTTCGATGTTATGCTCCTCTCTCATTTTAAGGATAATTTCATCAATACCTTTCCAGGACGATACCCCCTGAATAGATATCACCATATTCCCATTTGCAGCCAGCATTTCTGACTTAAAACGTCCTTCAGTAATACAAAGACATTTTTTAGGGTTATCAGGAATCATGATATCTTTTTGCGCTCCTGGAGTGCTGCCGCCGTCACAAGCCGGGCTGTCAACTGCAAAAATAGAAGTGAACCAGCAATATCTCTTCTTTTTTTCTGCCGTATCCCGCCTGATTTGAACAGCGGTTGCAAGACCTTCAGCATTACGTATTAAAATACCAATGCCTGCTTCATTGCAGTAATCAAGTTTACCAGTATCCTTTCGTACAAAGAAGCCTGGGACATATTTGATAACATCTTTTGAATAGCCAGTAAGCTTTTCAATCTTATCAGTCATCTTCTGGCGTTCATTGTCATCAATGATAAGCCTGAAATAGTCCTTTTTTATCCTCTTCTCTGATAACCCTCTGATTTCAGACAGATATTTTTTGTCTTTTTCAGTAAGTGGTGATAATTTTTTTAATGTGTTATACACCTTATCACATACCTCAGGTTCTGCTCTTTTCACATCTGCATTTTTAGTATATCTTATTTCTTTTGCAGGCTTGATTTTTGGTTTTTCTTTTCGCTCTCTTTTTTCAATGTCAAGGCCAAAAAGGTCGCAGGCAATGTCAAATGCCTCTGAAAAACCTGATGTATTGTAATCCCACTGAATAATATCAAAAATATCAGCATCTATACCACAGCTAAAGCAATGGCAGCGGTTTCGCCGTCTGTCATAGCTCATGCTTGGTGAATGGTCTACGTGTTCTGGATTTAAACACAGGAAAGGTCTTCCTAAATTTATCCCTTTCTGTGCTAAATACTGCGGAAGACTTGAAGAAATTATATTTTTTGCCGTTTCTCTATCCATAGTCTTCTCTCCTTTCATTGTTTTTGTTCGTATTTAATATGCAAAATTTTCAGCAAAAAAGAAAAAACCGGCAAATTTAATTGCCGGCCTTCATATTTAGTGAATAATTAGTCTTCTGAGGTTACAAGCTCATCATCCTTCCAGTATACAGACATTGCCCACGGTGGAACAGCCTTATGGTCGTAATCCTCCAGGAATGCAAACGCTGTCTTATATGGTGTAGGCATAGCTGGGTATGTACCATATCCATCTGTAAAATAGATAAGACCGCAGAGATTGTCAAACTCCTTATTTTTGATAAGGGTATCAACATACTCAAATACAGGTCTGAAGTCGGTACCGCCAAAGCCATACAGCTTCATATTCTTCATGAAGTCTTCCATCTCTTCCATATTTGTGATTTTAGTATCATTCTGGATACGTGCATCACACTGAACGATATGGATATTTACCCTTGAAGAAAAACTCTCTGTCTCTTTCAGGATAGAATAAGTTTTATTCAGGAACCTTTTAACAAGTTCTCCGGAACAGGAACCTGATGTGTCAATGGCGATAACAAAGTCTTTAATAACTTTGTCTTCTTTATATTCCAGCGGCTCAATCAGAAGAACCTGTTTATCGATAGTCTTCTGTCCAGTTGAATCAGGCAGGCCAGTCAAGCCGTACACATAAGACATATAATCAAATTCATCCTCGTTTATTTTCATAACTTCTTCAGTTACAGAAAAAGCACGAAGGAATTCGTCATATTCCATCTTATCTTCTGTCAGAAAATCAATCTCCTGCATCAGGTCACCGGCTCCATCGCCTTTATTGAAAGAAGACATGTCTGCGGCAACCTGCCTTGAGACATCGCTCCACTCTTTCCTCTTATCCTGATTATTGTTTCCCTGGCTGTTCTGCTGATTCTGTCGGTTCTGGTTATTTCGGTTTTTATTGTTATTATTACCGTTTCCATCTCCGCCCTGCTGGTTTTCATCCTGGCCGTCTTCGCCATTACCGTTGCCATCGCCCTGCTGATTCTGCTGGTTCTGGTCATCATCTCCGTTACCCTGCTGACTCTGCGCGTTTGGATTCTGGTAAGGGTTGTCGTCATCGTCCTCATCGTTGCTGTTACCTTTTCCGCTCTGCGGGGGATTCAGCCATACATGGTCATCCATGTGAAATAATGCCGTTAAATCAAAGAAATTATAATTACTCTGATTCTGCATCAATTCATTATAAACGAGCTCAGGGATGAACATCTTGACTTTGCCTTTAATGCCGGCAATAATCTGCTGACGTTCTACGTCACCGTCAATTGCTTCCGGGTTTAATCGCATTACTGCATTTTCACAGCAGATATCTAATGCGATATTCCATACGCCATTGTCAATATTCAGCTGCGTCTGAAATGGATGCAGATAAATGCAGTGAAACAGCATATGCAGGTATGAACGGATTAATCTTTCAGGCGAATTTTTATACCTTGAAATTACATCCATCGGGTCTGCATAGACCTGATTTGCATCAGTTCCGAAGATTCCGATTCCCGGGTCGACGTAGTTAATCGGCATTCTGTAAATAGCAGGGCTTAAAGCCTTATGCTTAAAATACAGCTTGTTTTTTACAAGTTTCATGCATTTTTCAGCAAGCTGCTGATACTTTCCGAGCTCCGGGTTTGTTGAGTTTGTAATAATTGCGTTATTCATTTTTTTTACTTCCTTTCTTGTTTGATACTTTTTTGTTTCATTCTTTAATATGCGGGATTTTTAAGACAACAAAAAAGCCCGGGATAAAAAATCCCGGGTTAACAAAAAAGCAAGTTATGCAGACGCAAGGACGTCCTGAATCTCTTCCTTAAGATTCTTGTCCTGGTCATAAACCAGCATAGAGCTGTTGTGCTGGAAGTAACTCTTGTTCTTATTTGTCGCGATAAATTCAGCAATATTTCTATTAACTGTAAGTTCAGCAACGAACAGGGTCATCTCCTGGTTATCATCACCCCATGCCTTTGAAATGAAGGTAAACGCATTATCCATCTGCTTATCAGTTTTATTCTGACGTGTAGTATGGGACTTAACGTCTGCCTGGAATGCAGCTTTAACAACCGCAAACTGCTCTGAGTTGCTGCCGCCGAATACACCTTTTTCATCGATTTCTTTTTTGTACTTCTCGTACATTCTGATTTCGGTATTGTATACGGCTTTCTTCTGGCCTGACAGTGCGTTTGCCTGTTTTTCTTTCTCCATCTTGTCCTTGACCTCGTCAATTCTGCTCTGCAGCATCTGATAGATGGCATCGGAGCTTCCGACAGCTTTTTTAAGTCTACGGAGATTTGTTACAACCTCACGCATTGCCGCATCATCGGTTGTTACAACCTTGGCGGATGTACCGATGGCCTCCATAATCATGGAGATAATAGACAGGCGCTCGTCAAACTGTGCTTTCGCAGCTTTGTTTACAGCTCCTTCGCTGATGCTTCCTGCAAGGATATCAGTGATTGCGTAATCAACACGATATTTCTTGAACAGGTCATAATAAACTGCAAATTTACGAGCACATTCCTTATTGGTAATGTACTGCATAATAAGGTCTTCATTAACAGGGAAGTTGTTTCTTTCGTAAGCCTGAATCTCAGTGCTTAAATCTTCCCATCCACGGGCGGTAATATATTCTTTACCATTTACTGTGGACTTGATGTCGTAGAAGTACTTATTATTTGTTTCCAAAAATGCTGTAATTGCCGGATGAATTCCTGCATTGTATGCATATTCTTTCCAGCATTTCAGTTCCGGTTCAATCTCAACCATCTTTAATCTATCCTGAGTAGCCACGTCAAAATCCTTAACAGATTTATTGTACTGCGGCGGGTTACCTGCTGTAACTACTACCCATCCTTCAGGAACGGAAAGGTTTCCGAATCTCTTATACTGCAGGAAAAGCAGCATTGCCGGCGCCAGAGTTTCTGATACGCAGTTAATCTCATCAAGGAACAGAATTCCTTCTTTCTTTCCTGTTTTCTCAATTACATCATAAACAGATGCAATAATCTCACTCATAGTGTACTCGGACTTAGTGTAAGTTTTTCCACCATAAGTTACTTCTTTAAGAAATGGAAGGCCAATCGCACTCTGACGGGTGTGATGTGTCATTGAGTAAGATACCAGAGCAATATCAAGCTCTGAAGCAACCTGCTCCATAATAGCTGTCTTACCAAGACCTGGTGCACCCTGCAGAAACAGTGGACGCTGGCGCACTACAGGCACTCTGTACTCACCGTGTTCATCCTTCTCAAGATAAATTTTAACTGCTTTCATAACCTCGTTTTTTGCTTCTTTAATGTTCATTTTAGTTCTCCTTTTCTTTGTTTTTTATTTTTGTAATGCTCAAAAATTAAGAGCAAAACTTATTTACAGATTTAATATGCGAGAAAAAAGAGTCCATAAAAAACAACATATTGTATTTTTTTAGATACAATTTTGCGGTTTTTCTTTTGCATCTGAAAGTCTGACAAGCTGACGCCTTAGCCCTTTTTGGCCTTGCGATTTTATGCAGCAAAAATTCCAGCATATTATTTGTGCTTAAAAATTTTATTTTTATTTTTGCTGTTTCAACAGCAAAAAAGAAAGGGGAAAAGGATGAGAAGAATAATTTGGCAGGCACGTTGCCTGCATATGGTAGTAACAGAAGAGCTGGAGGAGCTGAATCGTCGTACCGATGTAAGCAAATGGCTTCTCAAACGGGTCATGCTGAACGACCCAGACCCGGCGGAAGAGGAGGAATGTGAATCTTCTCCTCTCGGGATTGTAACCATGCTGAAGGCTGCAGTTGCAGCCACAGCACTCTGGGCAATGATGTCTGCAATCATCATCCTTTTAGGATGATGGTCGCTGACAGCCACCACTCTCATTCCAAGTTTAGCCGGCAAATTTTTGTCGGCTTCTTTTTTTATTGTTAAAAAATCCGGCATATTGTTATTGTCACAAAAAAACTTATAAACGAAAGGGGAATTTCATATGACAAACTTTATTGAAAGTATTAAAGAAGGTTTTTCTATAATCAAGGAGGAGCTTGAAGAACTTGACAGAAGAACAGACTTCAACAGACTGTTTCTGGACAAGATGCTGAACAAAATGAATTTATTGGACGACAACGCGGATATCTTAGAGTATCTTGACGTTGATGACAGCGATGATTACTATGATGATGAACGCGAAGAACATTTTGGCATCGTCAGCCTCGCATTAATGTTTGTCGCATTGGCTGCGATTACGGCAATCCCTTGTCTCGCAGACCTCATTTGAGTTTTTTGCAGCGGCTTCGCCGCTGCTTTTTCTTTTTTTATTATTTTTTTTGTTTTTCGTTTTTTATCCGTATTTTTTTCTGGCATACTATATTTGTATCTAATAATTAAGAAAGGAGATTGCGAATGAAATTTTCGCCAAACCCCCGCAGACGATGCGGGATGGTGTTTAATTCAGGGTTTATTTAACAGTATTTATTTTTTTATATTACTTATAACAAACTCGAATTAAACAAAAAAAATAAAAAAATATTAAGAAAGGCTTAATATAACGTGATTTTCTTGAAGATTTAGGGGTAAAGATTCCGGAAATTATAAATATTAAACTTTTCTGTCTGTTTTGATGAAAACAGAATAACATGCGCGCTTCTTTTGGCGTGAAAATATAACCGCGGATTTTATCTGCGGTTTTTTCTTGCATATTGCTATTGGGAATTTATTAAGAAAGGAGGGCAGAAAAGCTTAAAGCAGGCAACATTACAAATTTGTTACAAAATTTTCAGAAAAGGAGGATTCCGTTTCTTTTCTCTCACCGCCTGCTTTAAGCAGTTTCAGCATATCGGCCTGGTAACGAGTCCGGCAAAGCCGGCGAGTTATCAATCTTATGCATCGCGTAGATTTGCGTATTTAGTTTTCCGTCGGATATAAGCGCAGAGAACAAAAAAATATTTTTTTCTTTTTTCGTCAAAAACTATATTTTTTCAGCATATTATATATGTGACAAGATAAAAAAATCTTGTGCCTGGTATATTCCAGCATAAAACTAAAAGCATATGGTGTTGCATGCAAAAGACCTTGTATGTGCAAAATGTTTAAGGCCGTGTACCCGATAGAAAAACGGGGAGGTGTCAGCAACAGCAAAAATTGTTGCATAGTATATTTTTTAAAGGTAATCCCCGTAACAGGGGATAGAGGGATAGTGTTAGTCCTGCGAGGCGAATTTGGCCTCGCGAAGAAGCCGCGGTTACCTCTGGTTTCCAGTCGGTCAATCACACACTCTTTCTTTTGTCGGTATATAAAAAGACATATGTCTCACTTACACATGTCTTTTTTTTGTGCCTCAGAACCACATATCATACAATCCCTGCATGATTTTAAGTTTTTCATCAAGCCCTTTTTCCTGGCATTCTTCAATGTCTTTTCTTAGTTGCAGCTCTATAAGCCTCTCTTCCACTCTTTTCACATCATTTTCTGACGCGGCTGCTGCATAAGCATATGCGTACATTTTTCTTGTCCGGTGTTCGAAATCCAGCATGTAAATACGGTTTTTTCTGAAAAGCATATTAAGTTCTTCTGGTGTATCGCCTGCTTTCTCTTTTTCTTTTGACATTTTTTTGACCTCCTTTTTTGTGTGTTTATTACAATATGCAGAAATTTTTCTACACTGTTACTGTTTTGCGGATTTTTCTAACGGTTAGAAAGAAAAACAGCCGGGAGAAAATCTCCCGGCTGCATGTCTATTTAACTTTCACGATAAAGGCTCCGTCGTCTTCATAAATTACATCACCAAGTTTTTTTACGTCTTCTTTTACTGCTGTTCCGTATTTTTCAAGTTCTCTGGTTCCGAAGAAGATATACTCTATATCGTATTTTTTTATAATCTTCTTTACTTCTTCTGTATCAGTTGACGTGCTGTAAAGATAATCAATATCACTGATTCTTGCTGAGATACCGTCAAGGCTGTCTCGCCATAACCATTCATGAACCTTCCATCCGGCAGGTGTTGACATACCTGAAATAACTGATGCTCTTTCATATGCGGTATAACTGTCCCCCGGCGCTTCTGCAATAGCTCCGTCTATTTCATTATTCTCTGAATATTCCTTCAGCCACAGCAGGGCTTCTTTTTCTTTGGAAAAATCCTCTTCATCAAGATAAACCAATGCACTGGTGCCCTTTCGTGTTGAAGCATCCGTCCATGTTCCGAACCAGGAATTCGTGGCATTGAAGAAGTAACCAAACATCAGGATATTTAATGAAACAAGTATCCATGTAATTACTTTAACTACTTTTTTCTTATTTTCTGATAATACATAGAGCATATATCCGCAGCAAACACTAAACATTATAAATGACTGATATGTAAGCTTAAACATTGTATTTGCCCTGGCATGTGTTGCTTCATAAATATCAATTACATATACAAGTTCAGGAATGATGACAAGCCCTATTGCACTGCATCCTAATATAAAAGCAAATATATTTGCTGGCAGGATTTCACACCGTGCTGTCTTAAGCCCTTCTTTCTTGCTGTCTGAAACTATCTTCGCAATAAAGACACAGGAAAAAACAATTACCATAAATACCGGAATACCCCAAAGGATACACAGCTGATAAAATGCTGAATGATGTTCTGCGATGCCTACTCCTTTAAATACGCTCTGGAAATTCATTGTGAAAGGCATTACGGCAATCACCCCAATCACTACGACCATAACGGTCTGCAAAGCGGAATATACGATTATCTTTTTCCACTTCTCTTCAGAAATGATATTGGATGCGAAAATAGTTAATGCGATTACTACAATATATATAATAAAATCCCAATAGTTAGTCCAGTTAAACAACCCCCACACAATACCAATCACAAACAGTTGAGGGAATTTCCATAACGTTTTTACTGTAACACTGCTTTCTTTTCTCAGTTTCAGAAAGCTGTACAGTAATGCGATAACAAGCACCACAAACATAATATTTATCATATGAGCATGGAGGTCACCAAGAACGAATGAATAACATGGAAATTCATGTATCGTCTGGTCGTTTTTTACTTCCGGGTTATAACCGATATATCTTGTTGCATCCGGGAACCAATATCCGGACGGCTCCCCGCTTACATTAAACAAAGGCTTTATGATTCCGTATACGATATAATGAGCATTGCCTGCAAAAACTGCCACACAAGCTGATAAAGCAGCAAAGAAATTGATTTTATAATTCCTCTTATTACTATACGCATTACCTGATGCTGCCGTTGCCGGTATCATTGCCTTTCTATCTTTAAGCATCTGTTCAACTAATGCAAACACACCCATAAACATAAGCGCCGGAATCACAGCACGCATCATATTATACGAATACTCTGCTTTTGAGATTCCGCCAATCATTGTTTTTGCAATAAATGCCGCATAGTACTGCCCGCCGTAATAGTAATTGATAGGCTTTCCGGCAAACCATACATCATCGGGAGGAAGTTTTGACGAAACCAGCATTTTCTGCAAAAAGCCATAGTCCATAAACTTTTCTGTTCCATAAGCTGACGGGTTAAAACCAATCAGATATACCCAAAATAAGAAGATGATATAAAAGATGATTTCATATTTTGCATACTTTTTAAGCCCATCAGTGACCATTTTTAAGCATATCTTCTGCCCTTTATTTGCTGCTTTGTATATCGCAACATTAAAAACAGCGTATGCAATAAGAACACCGATTCCGGTCATATTTGTAAACGGAACCTTAAAAACTACACCAAGCACCCACATCACAAACCCAGGAAGTACGATGCCAAGCGTTTTTCCGAAAGGAAGCAGGCTTTGGCATTGCCTAAATAATACCTGCGATAAAGGTATTGACATTACCGTCATAAGCAATAAATATATCTCCCACTGCAGGAATATTGTACCATCATTTTTCCCCAGCATCATGTACGGCAGGCTGGCCGCGGCAAGTACGCATGCTGCAAAAATCAGTATGACTTTTATAAGCTCCTCTTTTGTAATCGTGGCAGATGTTGCTTTTTTTGAAATTTTGTTTGACATTTTTTTTGCTCTCCTTTTGTATTTTTTCTATTTCTATTATGCCGAATTTTTTTAAAAAAACGCAATTTTTTGCGAAAAACTAAACAGCAAATCAGCCCCGCGCCAAGCAAAACCTGGTGCGGGGCTGATTCTTAGGAGGGCTCATAGATGCATATATTATCATCTGATTTCTCAGACATATACAATATGCTAAATATTTAAAAAAAATAACGTTTTTGCCATTGTTTTTTTACTTTTTTTTAGAATGTTTTGTATATCCTTACGCTTCCGTCCTCAAATACGCAGTCGTAAAGCTGTTTGATAACCTTATCACTGCATGGGTTATCTTCATAAGTCATACCGTCAGTGTATACAATATATGTAATACCCTCACATTTTACAAGGTTCTCAATTTCTTCTTTATTGTCAGAGCCATAAATTGTAATTGCATTATGGGCTCTTGTTTCAGTATCATATCCGGCAGACCAGGCATAATATGGCCAGCCGTTGTAGAGCATAATCCCGGCAAAGGTGGTCTCACTCATTGAATCTTCACCTGTCAGCACCAGGTCGGTCTCTTTTACATTGTCTTTCAGCCATCCTGTCAGCTTACTGTCAAGGTCAATACCAACAGCATTCTTATCGGAATTATAAATGGTCAATAAATCATAAGCCCCGGTAACGGTAAGCAGGACAATTAAAATTACAGCAATGCATTTTGTCAATATTCCGCGCCAGTCCTTCCAAAGCCTTACAATTGCATACGCAAAGAAGATATTCAAAAAGATTGTCGCAATAATAATGTATTTATGATTGACCGCAATGTCTGGTGTCATAGATACAGTAAAAGCAAAAATTACCGGGAGGATGAATGAAAAAATCATAGCCTTAAAGCTCGGTCTTAAGACCAGCATCAGAACCACAACTCCGATAAAATAAATACCGGCAAGTTTTATAAGGTATGTGATAACACCAGGCATTGTCAGTTCATCAGCCAAAAATCCAAACTGGTAAGTCACGCCTATACTCTGCCCGACGCTCTTATCCATAAAGAAATTTGTCTGAATAAATGTCAGAATCAAAGTTATCACTGCTGTCACGGCATAATCAAGCTTATGGTCAGACCAAACCGCAAAACCAAATAGAATCAGAAGTGTTGCCACTACTACTGCCCCATTCCAGAACGACAATGCCCCAAGCATCATACCAACTACTGCTGCCGTTTTCCAGCTGGGGGAAATTGTCCAGGCGTCTTTTGATGCTACAATATGTTTGCCAACTATCATACATCCGGATTTCAAACGTGAGAGTCGTCCCTCACCGCTTACTTCTATATCATCAAGCCATTCAAGACGGTCTATAAAATACATGATTGCGATTGCCGCAATTAAAAGCCCGAAACCAAGATGTCTCTGATTTAAAAATACATTGTAATTCCAAAGCCCCCAGTCCTCATGATTCGTATACCCAATAAACTGTGAATTACTAAAAAAATCAGACCATCTGCCATCAGCAAGGGTGTTTACAATCTTATCAAGGGCTGCAAAGCTGCTTCGGCAAAAGAACATGAAAACCGTAATTACGCCGGCTGCAGCATATCCGGTTACTTTTTTTGCAATAAAATACAAAAGCACCAGGAAGCTCCAAAGTGAAGTGGCAGAAATCCAGTTGAAAGCCCAGTCAATCCTAAGCCCTAAATATTCAAGGTTTCCGGCCAGAAATTGAAACATGAAATGATATTTTACATCTGCTCCTCCGTAATGCGGATACTGTGTCGGAAAGTTATCATGCAGCGAAAACGACCGAATCATCGCTGTATGAGGTGCAAAATCGCTGAAAATAGTGACACCTGATTTTATCAGCTCTTTTCCGTTTTCTGTTGTTACATGGAACACATAAAACATCGTCCATAAAATAAACACAAAAAGTACGATAAAAAATGCAGATTCCTTTTTGGTAGTATTCAAAGACGTTTTTGTTTTATCTTTTGCGATAAGCAGGAATGCAATCAGCAGCATAATTGCAATTGAAGCGATATTTCCGTACACTTTAGGATGCGTCAACCCAAGTACTACTTTTGAAAAGTATGATACGATATATACAATCCATCCGGATATCAAATAACCAATACCAATGCCTGCTGCGATTCGTCCCCAGATATTTACTTTCATACGTTTTGTAATCCATCCGGACATCAGATAACCACTGCCAATACCTGCTGCGATTTGCCCACAGATATTTACTTTCATACGTTTTGTGATTTCAAAGCCACACAAAAAGCTGACAACTAAAAATGCAATAGCGGGCATTTATTTATCCCCCTTTCTGTAATGCGGCAAAATATCGGTATGCTTATTGATATGTTTTTCGCGAAGCTTATCTACAGTATCAGAGATATCTATTTCATGCCGCTTGTCGTCGGCCATTATCCATGTCAGTTTTCTCGGCGTCATTTCGTCTTTTATAGAAATCACCGATTCTTCATATGTGATATCGCTCATTGACCAACCGTCTTTAAATGACTGATTATATTCATAACATTCTTTACAGTAAGGAATATACCAGCCACCATAATTTATCATCGGCGTGTCCATCTTTCCACATCTGGCGCATACATGTCTTGAAATCTCACTGTATTTATCTATAATGTCGTCTGCTTTACATTCTTTCGGAGTACCGGCTAAACACAGCCTTAATTCACCAAACTTCTCTTTTGCCATCACGACAAAGGCGCTGTTCAGGCATCCGCATCTAATCAATTCAGCCCGAAGTTCTTCACACAGTTCATGCCCAAACCTGTTCACCCAGCCATCAGGGATATCACGGCTTTCAAGGCTTAAAATCGGCGGAGTATTTTTTATCTCTTTTTTTGTCATTTTCATTCCTGTATACCAATGCCTGACCGGCACAAGGAACGGGTACCGCCTTCGCATATATTTCCATTGCTGTTTCTGCATAACAGACTGCTTGTTTATTTTTCGTTTTGTTTTTGTCATTATTTTTCTCCTTTCAGGTTTTATTTTACAAAAAGAACAACGGCGAGAAAGCCCACGGTTTCAACCGTGGGATGAAAGCCGCTTAACTGACTGCTCCGCACAGATGAATCTGGCGGGTTCCAAAAAAGAACCGGCTAGACGTCTCCATACGCCACCGTTTTTCATCCTCCGCATCCGACGGAAATGATACTGCAAGCTGCGCTTGCGTGTACTAGATGTGGGCGGGGTTCCGCCCGACAATGACCGTGTTGCAAGGTTATAAGACGATTATATTGAACGATGGATTTTACCTCTTAAGTTTTCCACAAGATAAGCAAATGGGGCTTATCCCTGTACTTACACTGTATATGCAAAACATATACAAAGGCGGGCTCGCAGCTGAGCCTGTAGAATAATTCTAATTATGCAGCAGCGGTCTCTTCACGGAGCTACTGCTTTTTTATATATTTAATATGCCTGATTTTCACAAAAAGTAAAATTTTCTACGAATTTTTTTTATATGAGTCCGTTTGTCGTTTTCCTCTGCACGGATAAATCCGGCAGCATCCAACTCTGCCCTTCCGTGAACAAAAATATAAATTATTTTTTTAAAAATAATGTGTATGTAGCCATTGACAACATACACACCGTATGATATAATAGCATTATGAAAAATGAATTTAAGTATACAAAAACAACCGTATCATTGATTAACTATCATTTTGTCTTTTGTCCAAGGTATCGAAGAAAAATCTTTAATATACCTGGAGTCGAGACAGCTTTCAAAACTATGGTAATGGATATATGTAAAGAAAACAATATTGATATTCTTGCAATGGAATGCCATATTGACCATGTCCATATGTTTGTCAGTGTATATCCACAAACTGATATTCCGGGTATCATGCACCTTATTAAAGGAGTTACATCAAACAAGCTTAGGGCTTTATTTCCGGAACTGAAAAAGATGCCATCGCTATGGACGAGAAACTATTTTGTCAGCACTGCAGGGAATGTCAGTTCTGAAACTATCAAATGGTATGTAGATACACAAAAAACACGATATTAGATTAATTTTAGAAAGGAGGAACTCCTATGCATACGCTCAGACTTCCATTAAAGACAAATAAAAATACAGAAGGTCTGTTTGAGAAACGTTTTCAACTTATAGCGCGGATACATAATCAGACCGTGAAGCATGCGAAGAAACTTTTGACACAGCTTGATAAGAGTAAAGAATACCGTACATTAAGAAAGGAATACGGTGAGTTAAAGGTAAAGGCGGATGCAGGGGATGAACTTGCTGCAATACAGAAGGCATTAGTTGCAGATAAGATGAATGCCTTCAGAGACAGTCTCGGGCTGTCTAAGAATGCATTTGATAAATATGTTGCCAAGATGCAGCATAAATATAAAAAGCATATCAATTCTCACCAGGCACAGGTAGAAGCGGAACGTGTATGGGCCGGGGTCGAGAAGGTACTGTTTGGCGACGGAAAAGACGTCCACTACAAGAAAATCACAGAATTTAAGACTATCCGCGGCAAGAACCACACAACGGGAATTTTCTTTTGCAAAGACACATCCGATACAAAATGCCCGTACTTTGTAAAGTGGGGAAGCATTGTTATTCCGGTAAAAATGCCAGATACAGTAAAAGCAGACCTTCCGGATGGAGGCAATTATGTGTTGGAGTCTCTTAAACATGAAATCAAATACTGCGAACTTGAACGGCTATGGTTTAAATCCGGCTGGCGTTATTATGCAAATGTTTATTTTGATGGAGATGCACCGAAGAAGCTTCAGCCTGGGAGAGGTACTATGGGTATTGATGAAGGCCCTTCTACTGTTGCTGCTGTTTCTGAAGACCTGGCTATCCTTGAGGAACTTGCACCAAAATGCAAGGACTACAATAAGCAGATTGCCAGATTGCAGCGCCAGATAGACGCTTCTACCAGAAAGACAAATCCGGAGAAATTTAATGAAGATGGTACAGTAAAGAAAAAATCCGAATACAAAGGCAAACGCTGGACATTCAGCAAGACCTGTTTGAGAAAGAAAGCAATTGTCCGTGAATTATACCGCAGAAAATCAGAGTACTCTACGCACATGCACGGAAACATAGTAAACCGTATGGTGAAAAATGCTTCCATGTTTATAACGGAACCGATGGATTTTAAGGCCCTTGCGAAGCGTGCAAAAGAGACCCGTCGGCAGAATAAAGCGACAATCATTAAGAAAGCAGACGGAACAGAACAGGCCGTATACAAATACAAAAGAAAGAAACGTTTTGGAAAATCCGTAACGGACCGAAGCCCCGCAGAATTAATGATAATTCTTCAGAGGAAGTGTAATCAGTACGAGTTGTTCTATTATGAAGTTGATAAATGGGAATACCGGGCAAGCCAGTACGACCATACAACAAACACGTATATAAAAACACAGCTTTCGCAGCGGTTCAAGACTGTTGGAGGGAATAATGTCCAGCGTGACTTATACAGCGCATTCCTGCTTGCATGCAGATGGCATTCTAAAAAGCCAAGCAGGAAGAAATGCAGGGAGCTGTTCCCGCATTTTGTAAAAATGCAGAACCTACTAATTAAGCAGATGAAAGAAAATGGAATCTCAAGGCCTGCATGCTTTGGATTCTAAGGCCCAAGAAAAATAAAAGGGGCTGAGCTAGGCCCGGCCCCGTATATGAACTATTTAAATTTTTATGTAACTTGATAATTGCCATAGGGACCAGATGCTATCCCTGCGGATATGAGTAAGAAACCGGGCTTATACAGACGGACCTTCCGAAAGTTTTAACCGAAAAATGTGGCGAATTCAATGGCCGGTGAAGAATGTGACAATATAAACCGGTTCGGTCATACCGTTTGGCGCTAACACAGGCTGCAAACGTGGAACCCTTTGTTTCGCAAGAAACCGTACGGGGATTGATATTTCTCCCGTATGGCAACGGAATCCCACGACTTTAGCCGTGTGGAGGCATCAATCAGCGTCTGCTGTTACATCCACGTCTACATTTTCAGCGTCTTCGTCAGCGATTGAAACGTCGCCTAAGCTTTCAGCATCAGCATCTTCAGCATCTTCGGCTTCTGTTGTAACTTCTACATCATCGCTTACATCAGCTTCCTCAGCAGCTTTCTTTGCTGCGTCAAGGTCTTCCTCAGAGCTCTTGTCTGCCAGAATCTGGATTGCTTTTGTTGAGAATGTCAGATAATCATTCTGAACATCAACAGCGCATGTAACCGCCAGCTGTCCGTCTTCTGTCAGCTGCAGCTCAAGCTTAGAGTTGTTGCCTGCGGTCAGTTCTTTAACTTTGGATTCAAGTTCATCAGTGTTTAAGAAGCTGTCACCGAGAGCTTCTTCTTCTGGGTCTTTCAGCTTATTTGCGAAATCCTCATCCATAGCAATCACATATTTTCCATCTTCAAAAGCCATTTCAAAGCCAGGGATATCTGTTGACTGGCCATATTCTGATGCAGCATAGATATCAAGTTTACCATCTTTGATTGTAAGGAAGGAAGAATCCATTCCATAGTCATCAGCATTTAGGGCTTCATCGAATACTCTTAAGCCTGATAATTTCCATACTCCGTCAAAGTCTGCTTCTGCAGCGTCGTCTTTCATGACGATATCCTTTGCCGGCTTTTCTGCCTCTTCTTCGGAAGCATCTGCTGCGTCAGCATCTTCTTCTGTTTCAGTTTCTGCGTCAGCTTCTTCTGCTGTCTCATCAGCAGCTTCATCAGCTGTCTCTTCGGTTGCTTCAGTTGTTGCCTCCTCTGTTTCTGCAGCTTCTGCAGCGAATACATTTGCTGCTGGCATTACTGCTGTGCCAAACATAGATGCAGCCAGAACGACTGCGGCGATTTTATTTTTCATGATTTTTTTACCTCTTTTTTTATAATATTTTTTTGCCGATTTTTTATCAGCAATATTAATATGCTAAATAATTTAAAAAAAAGAAAAAAATTGGGATATTTTTTTTGTATTTTTTTAAATACATGCGAAACTGCGAGTATATGCTGATTTTCAGCCAATATTTCTCCTGAAGCAAAAAAAGCCGCCCACAAGTATTTGTAGGCAGCATGGAGGAATCAGTCAACAGATACATACTGACAGCTGTACGGTTTGATATCGTCAAGTTTAACCTTCATTGACTCTATATCCGCCGCTTTACGGTTAATCATGATATTATCAATAATAATTGATTTTTTCTTGATTTTTTTAATCCTACCGATATACTTATCACCGGTTTTTCCCATCTCGAAGGCGATATCCTCATCTTCGTAAAAAACTTTGTCATTATCAGTGTGTAATGTTTTTTCAATTTTAACTTTTACTTCCATAATTTTTACTTCCTTTCTTGTTTGTATATTTGCTTATTACATTTTTAATATGCCGAATTTTGATTAGGCCAAAAAAAGGCAGCCGGCTGAAAGCCGGCTGCAATAAAATCAGTCATCATCTTTGTATCTGCCAAGAATTTCAAGAAGTTCAAGAAACAGGTTGATAATATCCAGGTAGATGTCAAGAGCACTGTCTATCGCATTATCCAATGTCAACGGATATCGCTGCGAACGCCATACATCATAAGCGATATATAAGCTGAATATTACGGCACCAATCCATGCAGCAGCAATGCTGTACATTCCAAAAATCAGCATCACTAATCGGGCAAGAATTAATCCGATTAACGAAGCGAACAGGATGCCGCCTAACTTACTGCAGAACTGAGGGCATACGATTGCGAAAAGCGTCATCGCGGCAGTAATGCATAACGTAATCATAAACGCTTCAACTACTATCCCGGAATCCAAGCCGCCATATGCTTCAACAGCGATAGAAATAGACATACCGCAGGGCAGCACAACCAAGTTGTAGCCAATAAAACTGATAACCGGATTATGCGAAAGGCCTGACATAAGGCAGCCGATAATTGCACAGACCAGATACCCAATCAGGAAAGCTGTCGGATTTAACGCCTCTACTGCATCCGTAAAATATTTACAGATGATAAAGTTAGCTGCAATGCCATACAGCAGCAGTCCACACAATGCCGCATTGTATCCACGTCTTGTCATCATCATACCGTCATAAGACTGTAATCTTCGTTCTTTTCTTTCTTTACTTAGACTCATCATAATTAATACACCTCTCTTTTTTTGTATATTTTTACATATACAATATGCAAAATACCGCGGCCAGCAGAACGCGCTCGCCGCAGCTTCTTACACAAGCACCTTTTCGCCCGGAGTCTATCTTAGCGTCAGCAAACAATACTATTCAGTATTAACCATTCTCTATTCATTGCTCTCTTTATCGTTTTCTTCATCCACAGATATCATCTCATGCACCATATCCCAATATTCCCTCTCATGTCCAGATGCGAAATCACGCATCATATCCACATACATCTTCCATTCATCTGAAGCTGTTTTTAAATACTCTTTTACTTCTTCCGGATACAGAATCAATACAGCCCGGTGTTCAAGCAACGGCATCTCTTCTGCTGTTCTTACTCCTTCGTTTTTCGCAACAAACTCCACCCAGTCAGCGTCTGTGTAATCTTTAAAGTCAAGACTTTTCATCCGGGTTTTTCTATACCTCAGCCTTGCAAATTCCCTTCCGTCATCTGTAATATTAAGCACTATCTCATGGCCAATCTTTCCGGTCTTAACTAAGCCATATTCCTGCAATTCATCGACAACATCAAGTATCTCTTCTGCCCTAATCAGGCCAAACTTGCCGGATTCAGGAATACCGTTTATCTTTTTATCTTTCTGCCGTAAATCCCTGGCAACGGTTTTTGCTGTTATTTTTCCATCATTTTTTCTGATTAATTTTAAGACATATAACGCAAGCAGATTTCCATAAAGCGGGATACTGTACAGTCGCTCTGTTTCTTCGACCTTATGTTTCTTTACCTCAGCAGCATGACCATCAATAGCCATCTGCACCCATTGTATGACTTTACTGGCCCGAATATCTGCTTCTTTAAATACCTCTTCATGTGTGTCAATCCCATCATCAAACACGAGCTTTGCGTCAAGAGTCTTTGCCACCGCATCAAGCTGAAATGCAAGATATGGAGAGCAGCTGACAGATTCGTTTTTATTCAGTTCTTCGGCAACACGCATACACGCCTTCAGGTCATTCTTGTGAGCATTCGCAAAAGTAACAGCATTCTCAAATGATGCAGCCTTTTTCATAAGAATTACGCTGCCATCAGGGCTTACCGTAAACATAACATCATAAATGTAAAATCTGACCATACCGTTTGCCGGAAGTATCATCGGTTTCTGCAGCTCTACAGGTTTTAATATGTATCCGTTTTTCTGTATATGTCTTACAAACTTGAAAAACTCAGCATGCGGCATCAGTGAAATCAATGCCGTGTCAATCGCCAAAGCTTGGTTATTTTTAATATAATTCAGCACGCTCGCACGCAGATTATATTCAACATCTTTATTAAGCCTGATTTCAAAGGCGTCACTTTGTGTAACCCTCTCAATTCTCTCCCTGACCATATCATCAGACCAGTTCTGCGGGGGAATTTGTTTCGGCATTATTTCCCCTATTTTTTTATCCATTTTTGGCTGTACGACAATACGCATTCTGACTGAGCCGAGGCTGTCTTCAAATACCGGAAAAATATCAAACTTCATTTCGCCACAGTTTACCTTTTCAGCCTCTTCGTCTATTACTTTCACCCATCTCATGCGTTTCTCTCTGTCCTGCACCGTCTCAAAAAGGCTTCTGTCAATCTCTTCCTTCCCCTGCTCTGCAATCTGCGCCATCTTTTCTCTTTGTTTTTCAACCTGTTTTTCATGTGCTGCTTTCTTTTTTGCATCCTTTTTTGCCAGTTTTTTTAAGTTTTTGTTTCGCAGGCTTGTTTTTATTTTCTTTGGCCGCGGCGGCATTGCAAGACGGCATCCTTTCGTTACATAGAACACCGGCTGGTCTTCAAACATACAGACAAGATTCCCGGCCGAACTGCGAATATAATCACATTTATCCAGGTCAACGTCAAGTTTTTTGCCGCTTTTTTTAATAAGATTCAGCATCATTTCTTTTTCCAGCCATGTAGCCGGTCGTGATTTTGGCATAAATATCAACCTCCTTTTACTTAATATGCGGGAAAAACAACAAATAAGTTTTTTATTGCGAAAAAAATAAGAAAAGCGAGCCGAAGGCTCGCTTTTCTTATTCAACCACATCCACAACACCATACGAATTAGGAATCTCTTTCACAATCTCAGCTTCATCATCTCTTCTCACATCATACACCGGGCCGTATTTATCAAACTTTGTCAATTGATACTTGTGCACGCCATCCGTACATGGCGATACAATTACAAATTCTTTTAGTTCTTCATTCTCTGTCAGCTCGTTTCTTGCATACATTGATGCTGTCGTATTTCTTACAAGCTTACACAATACAGCTTTGCGTTTTTGTAATATTTCAAACCACTCTTTCGCTTTCTCGTCATCCTCAAATAATGTCTTTCCTGAAGTATACGGCAGCTTTGGAACCTGCGGCAAATTGGTCATTGTTTTTGCCTCCTTTTTTATGGATTCTTGTGGATATTTTTAATATATATCAGTGTAGCAAAACTGGCAAATTTTTTGCGGATTTTTGCGGGCAAAAAACTCGTGGGTTCGGGCTTTTATATAAAAATAGATTTAACATTTTTGTAATAGTAAACCTATCGGCAACAAGTAAATAAAATTACAAAATCAACAAGGAGGAAATTAAAAATAATGAAAAAAGAATATGATGACATTGTAGCGCACGCAAAACCAAAGTGGGTCGAAGAGGGCCGCAAAGAAGGCCTCAAAGAAGGGCTTAAAGAAGAACGCGAAGACAATATCAAGAAAACAATACCTGTAATTCTACAGCTTGGAGGAACCATTCAGGATGTAGCAAATATATTCGATACAACGCCTGAAGAAATCCAGAAAATATTAGATACTGAAAGCAATTAAACGCAAACAAAAAACATAAAAAATAAAACAATTATCATATTTTAAGGGCAGTTTGCACTGCCCTTTTTTTGCTGGTTTTTTGGACTCATTATTGTTAATCAATCAACGACATAGCTACGTCTCTTTGCAAGCATTTCATACTTTTCTTTAATTCTAATACGCTCAGCCATTTCCTCAATTTTTTGTTTATCAGGTTCTTCAAGGCTGTTCTTAAGATATACAAGCGTATCTGTAGTAGGCTCAACAAAACAACCATCTATATCAAAATCCACCACCTGCGAATCCTTCTTCTTCATCTCACACATAAGCAGCCTCCTGTCTTATTTTTGTTCGTCAAAGTAAGCTCCCACTTTTAAGCGTGGAGAATTTGACAGCTCGTGTATATTACCAATCTTCTTTGCATCCCCGACGCATTCAGATACTATCTTCCAATACCATTTTTCACCATAATCTTCGGCAATCTCCATCATTGTCAATGCATAGTCTTTCCAGACGTCAGACCGGCAGACCAGAAACGCTCCAATCTCATTTGCTTCATCAAACGATAATACAATACATCTATGCTCCAGCAGCGGCAGATAATCAGATTCGGCGGTATCCTCTTTTATATTCATGCCGTTTATCGCCCAGGCAAACCAATCAAAATCATTATATTCAGATATATCTTTTCGTAAAACGTCAACAACATTACCGCCTTTTATCCATCCATAATCACGGTAAATCATTTCAGCAAAAATCATATAGTCATCTGTGACCATCAATTCAATATTCTTGGCTTTTGGCAGGAATGGCTCACCTTTTACAGCAAACATCTTCTTATGCTTTTTTACAAGCAGTCCGCAGGAGACCATGTCCTCAACGGCAGCTTCTATTTCTTTTTGTGAAAACATAGGGGCGACCACCTTATTTTGCACTTTATCAATCTCCTCCGAGATATTGTCTTCAATCCAAAGGTATTGTTCAGGCCATTCTTTACCTTCTCTTTCGGCTATCATTTTCAAGATTACCAGATGAAGCATGCTGCCGTATATTTTTAATTTCCTAAATCTGTCCTCTATTCTTTCTCTCAGTTCAGCCTCAAACTTTTTATAATCGTCAGTCATAACGTCAACCCAGGCTTCAAGGGCGTCAAAATCAACGATATTTGACATATGCTTTTTGTACTGCTGCTTCTGGAATTTTAATACAGCATAAAATCCCGTTGTACTGACATTCATTTTAAGATAGGCTCCGTCGCACTCAATCTTCTTTGCCAGTTCTATGCATCTTTTTAACGCAGCAGAATTCCTGTTTATAAATTCAACGATTTTTTTGTAATCTTCTTTTTTAGTGTATTTTACTTCTCCATTTTTTGGTAATTCAAAAATATTCTGATAAAACGTAAATTTCATATTTCCGTCTTTATCAATCACCGCATCTGATATGTCATGCCGCACCGGGTTTATGTATGCTATAGAATAATTAAGCCAGAAATATCCCTTAAACGGCCAGTCAAAGAGGGCTGTAAAATCCAGGTCATCTATCACATCAGGGCTTGACTTTACCATTTCAATCACCTTGTCTGACAGCTCTTTTTTCTTGCCTGTTCCCAGTTCAATATCATAAGATGGCTTATTCAAAGCATTCAAGGCGCTTTTCTTTATTGTATCAATAGAAACGCCCTCATTGTATTCATGTGATATTGGTACAACCTTTCCAAACGATTCATCTTTCAATATCGGCCGTATTGAAACAACCCTGACGATTTTATTTTTCTTTTGTTTTTTAATCGTCATTTTTAACTCTGCACCACTGAAGATAGATTTCTTTGGCAGGATTATACTTTTTTCAATACTTTTTATTTCTTCTTTGTATTTTTGAATTTTTGTCTTCTGAAGATTCTTCTCATCTACAGCCGGCTGTTTTTTCTTTTGTTTTTGCTGTGTTTTTTGATTTATAATCGGCTGCGTTGATGGTTTCACAAACTGCATATCATGTTCAGTTTTTGTTGTTTTTTTTGCCATATTTTTCTCCCTTTCTGGAATTTACCGGACAGTCCGGTTTCTTTACATATACAATATGCTAAATTTTTAAACAAAAAATAACGGACACATATGCGTCCGTTATTGTATCGATTATAAATCAAAATCTTCGTCTGGTTTTCCCGGAACCCCACTGTTTTGATTTCCAAGCATTAATGACATCACGTCTTTTAAGCTTGACTTTGGCGGTTCTGGGATTTCCAGCTTTTTTGGCACTTCCTCTGATGTTGCCTGAGGCACTGCGTCTTCTGCAGGCGCCGGAGAGGAATCTACAGGAGTTTCTTTCAGGTTGTTTTCCACCTTGGCTTCCGGCTCGTCATCAAGAGATAAATCTACAGGCTCTTTTGTGACAACTGGAAGCGGGTTTGCAGGCTTATCTGTTTTTGGCCCGCGTAAAGCCTCCTCGCTTTTCTGGATTTCCTTATCTAGCTCGTCCTCAAGAGCCTGGACGGATTGATTTGCAGAACGCACAGGAACTGCTGCTTCCGGATGTTCAAGAAGTTTTTCGATATCAGCATCACTAATCTCTACACATACCGGGCCGGCAGGTTTTACTGGCTGATGGTACTGTGTCTGCTGCTGCGTCTGCTGATATTTTCTCATCTGTCTTTCCGGAAACTTCAGCTGGAGGTCTGACGGCAATTCATTTTTCAATGATTTGTATATGTCAGCAATATCCATTTTGCCAGCTGTATATTCGCCGACGACTGCATCCATATCAACCGGCGCATATTCAACACCGGTTTCACTACACAATACGGCGATTGAAGAAGGATTACTGCCGTATTTATTCATAGTCAGCAGGTCATATCCTTCTGCCTCAGCTAAAATTCCAATTACCTTCAAAAGCTCTTCTTTTTCTAATTTTGTCATAATACACAATTCCTTTCATTGTATTTTTAAAATTTATTTTGCTTCTTTCTTAATATGCTAGAAAAATCAACACACAAAAAAATAATGCAAAAGCCTTATTTCTTCTTGGCAAATACGAAAAATTTGCTGAATATGTAGTTTAGCACCAACACCACAAACTGTGTTATAAATTTTCCAAGCATATCATTCATATCCATCTGTTCTACAAACAGCCAGACACCGCCAAGCTCTATCACCATAGTAAGTGCCCGGGCTCCGACAAACTTACCGAACGCCTGAAATTCTTCTTTCATATTTGACGGTTTTGCCTGGAATACGAAGCGTGAGTTTACAGCATATGCAAACAGTATCGCAAGGATAATTGAAATCAAATTTGCAATATTAATTTCCACATCCGCACGCCGCAGCAGGTAGAAACTTGCAAGGTTAACAAGTGTAGTGCATCCTCCAAAAAATACATATCTGATAACCGAATTATTGTAAATGGTTGTGATTAATTTTTTCACTTTTTTAAGCCTCTCTTTCTCATGATGTTAATATCATTACAATTGCATACAGAATGCAAGCCAGGCCTGCAATAATAGCCGGAACAATACCGAACAACAAGTATACAATGCCAACCAGTCCAACTCCTGCCATTACACCACCAATCAGCAGAACCTTAAATCCAATCTTTTCCTGATTCATACTGCATACGAGTGTAATTCCTGCCAGTACAATTGTTATGCCAAGACACAATAATATTACAAAAACTTTATACGACATATTTCTACCTCCAATTTTTCTCTTACATACAATATGCTATATTTTGGAAGAAACGTTGTATTTTTTTTGCAATTTTTTTTATTCCCTTTTCAATCCAGCATATTAAAAGCGTGAATATTGAAGAAAGGAGTAGAAAAATGTGTATTTTATACAAAAAAGCGACGAAAGAATTTGTGCATTTTGATACAAAAACAAAAAGAAGCGATTTGATAACAGACATCAGGCTTGCGTCAGAACTGACAAATGCAGAGGCAAAAGAGCTATTAAAAAAATGCACTAAAAAACTAAAAGGCTTCCAGATAACACAGATAGAGTCTTTTCAGATAAAAGAACCGGCAGCACCGGCTATTGTGATTCCAGCGCAGCCAGCAGAAACAACGACAGCGACCGCAGAGTCAGTGCAGCAGGTGCCGGAAACGCCGACGGCCACACAGCAACAGGCAGCAGTGCAGTCAGTACAGCCAGCAGCAACACAGCCGGCAGCAGTGCAGCCAACACAACCAGTGCATCCAATGATTCAGCCGATTACAAAAACACCCAGGCGATGCTTCACAAGCAAAGAACGAAGCGAAATCTATATAAGGGATAAGGGCAGATGCGGTATCTGCGGAGAGTTTATTCCATTGAACGAATTCACGATTGACCATATCATTCCAATTTCAAAAGGAGGAACATATGATTACGATAATCTGCAGTGCTGTTGTTTCAAGTGTAATCAGCTTAAATCAAACGAGACGCCTGATGATTTCTACGAAAAAATGTTTATTGCTTTGATAAATCACGCAAAGCAGCAGAACAACAAAAAAATGAAAAAATTTCTTAAAAAAGCAGAAAAAGCCTTTTTTGAGAAACCCAAGAAAAAATCTAAAAAATCTTAATTGCCTATTTCGTCGTAAAAAAATCCGCAGGAGATAATCTTCTGCGGTTTTTGTTTTGGCTATTTTTTCGTTTTACCCTGATTGAAATGCTTTCTGCAAAGAGAGATGTAACTTTCATTTGCACCAACCATCACCTGCTCTCCTGCCCTGATGATTCTACCTTTTGCGTCAATCCTTGCATTACAGCGAGCGCCTTTTCCACACCAGCAAACAGTCTTGATTTCCTCAATTTTGTCAGCCCATGCAAGCAGCCATTTACTGCCCTCAAATAGATTCTGCTGAAAATCAGCGCGCAGGCCATAACAGATAACCGGAATTTCAAGGTCATCTACAAGATGGATGAAAAATTCAATATCCGACTTCTTGCAAAACTGCGCCTCGTCAATGATAAAGCAGTCATATTTCTTCAAATCATCATCAGGCATCACAACCAAGTCTTCTACAGCAATGCATGGCTGTTCCAGCCCGATTCTTGAATGCATTACACCGATTTCCCTTGTATCAATTTTGGGTTTTGCGAGCAAAGGAAGCTTACCTCTCTCACGGTAGTTATAAGCCACCATCAATGCATTTGCTGTTTTAGAGCTGCCCATTGCTCCGTATCTAAAATATAATTTTGCCATTTCTTTTCTTCCTTTCTTTATATATTTATAAAGATAATATGCTGAAATTTCGCAAACAAAAAATCCTGCCGCACTGCAGCAGGATTCAGTCTTACATCTCTACAACATCATAAGTTTGTTTTACACGGACTTCCAGCTTTGCATTATCCGGGTAATTCCAGAACTTGCGGACTTCCGCATATGTAGCAAATCCAGGTGTTACAAATCCGGGCTCGCGTTTAAAAAGCAGACTTCTCTTGCCAATTGGTTTCCTTCTCTCATCATATCTGACAATGTTAACAATATCATAAGTCTTGCATTTTTCTCCAATTCGGCCTGAAAATACGACGTCATAGTTTCCAATTCTTAGTGTTTTAATCATAATGATGCTTCCTTTCTTCTTTCAGTTTTTCGTATACAATATGCCAAAACCGGCAACTATACAAAAAGCTTTTAGAAACGGGAGTATCAGCTATTTCAGTTTTAAGCATCCAACAATAAGTTCTATTTCGTCATGGTCCATATGCTTTTTATCCATCAGCTTTCTTAGTTCTACAGCATCCTCATACCCACCAACGATTTCAAATTTTCTTGAATCCAGGCCGAAAATTGTGTAATCAGACTTATCCTCAGACTCTTTAATTATTCTCATTTTGGGTTCTGTTTCCTTTTCCCATTTTTTTACCTCTTTGTCTTTGCTGTTTCCATAAAACAATTTCAGCTTATCCAGTAAATATTCAGCATCAATATTGGAAACAAAACCAACATACATTCCTCGCGGGTAATCTTCATACTCCGTGCCAGCAAACATTCCTGAATGTTTACTGTAAAAATCATTACGCGCTGTTTCAAAATCACTTCCCGGAATCTCCCATCGGGAAATGGTATCGTACTGCACGTCTGGACATTTAATTTTTAAAAAATCACAGAAGCAGTCTCTCAGCCTGCGTGGAATATATACTGTGCTTTTCTCATCTGACATCTTAATGTCGTTGAATGTAATCATTGCTTACTCTCCTCTCTTGCTTTCACCGTTCTTAACATAAGAGCTAAGTCTTCATTGGAAAGCTGTCTCTTTTCTATTAATGTTTTTAGCTTATTGATTTTGTCGTCACTTCCAGAGACGACGAACGCATCTAAATTTGTCATCTATTTTATCCTCCTTGTATACATGACGGCTTACGCCATAAAAATTTATCTGAAATTAATATGCTGAAAAAATATAAGGGTCTGACAAATTCAGAAAAAAAATTAGAAAAAAAATCAAAAAAAATATCTGTCGGCATTTTTTATCCATACGTTTTCCGGCATATTAAAAATGTAAATCATTTACAAAAAAATCAAAAAAAAGAAAGGAGCAGAAAAAATGATTAACAACAAAACTGATATTATCGGTTACATGCAACTGTTTTTTAAATTCTGGCCTATTGGCAGTCCTGATGAGGCATATTATATGGAATACAAAGGCGATTTCTCAAAGCCATTAAACGAAGATTTTTTCAAATACATTCTCGGTTCATTTGGAAAAATCTGCGAGGAACAGGACGAAAAGAAGCGCATATTCGAAGGAAAATATATTGATTATGAAACATATGCTTCTGAATGTCTTGCAGATGCCGAAAATTTCAATACAAAAAAGGCAGGCTTTGGAACTGGTTTGCTGCCAGGAAAAGAACCTTTAAAAATCAGCCAAAATTAAACTATCTTCCCGCAACAATTAATGCTGCGGGATTTTTTTACGAATTATTTCCGTAAAAATTCAGCATATTATTTACAGCTTATACATTTGAATGCTATATAAAAATATAGTATAATAAATACATAAGAAATAAAAACTCAAGGAGGGTAAATATA
>OLQV01000348.1_pt1 | contig 46011 bp, 45 predicted proteins | sample 1672371 | NCBI WGS metagenome assembly OLQV01 (sample SAMEA3136676, study PRJEB25190) | human gut metagenome
TACTACCACCTTCCATATCTAGACATATATAATTATTAGGACTAGGTCCATAATATCTATAATCAGTAACTGCTGGTATTTCTGCACCTGTGGCACTGTTACTACTCGCAATAGCATCGTGCTGTACTTTATATACTCCACTTCCACTATCCCCTGATGTCCCGTCATCAATACGTGCAATAGCAGTTGCAGCATTTCCCATAAGAATAGAACAAGCATCTATATCCATAACCTCTCTATTATTAGTCTTCTTCTTCCCACTATTAAGTCTTATATCTATATTACCTGTAACTGTTTTATTACTCATATCACTATTAAGACCACTATTAAGGTCACATTTAGTAATATCACTTTCGGTACAATTATCACTCATCCATAATATAAATACATATTTATCAGCTGTTCCACTATAAGGAATTAGATCTTGTTGTGTATCTGTAAGAGTAATTTTACCATTTAATACATCTTTATCATATTTAGGGGAGGTTGTACCACTAGTAAGTAGAGTACTGTTTTTATATAAGTTCCACTTTATATTTTCATTTTTTAAAGCACAATCAGCATCTATATTAAGAATAGCATCATATATAATATTATCTCCTGTATTAGTACTAGCCCCTTTAACATCAAAGGTTATCCTAAGAACACCACTAGTAGTATTAACATTAATACTACTATCTGCAACTGGTGATAAGTTACCACTACTAACTGTGGCATTCATATTATCTATAGCTAGTTTACTAGTACCTACATTAATACCTATATTATTCATTATATATTTAACACCCAAAGTAAGACCCACTACACCTAGTATTATTAAAAATATTTCCAGTAATATAACTTTAACACTTTTATCTTTTACTAATTTCTTAAACAAAGTAATTACCCTCTTTCTTAATTCTTTACATAAGTTAATTATACCTAAAAAGAGGAAAAAAGTAAACAGAAAATTAATAAATTTTTCTGTTTACTTAGATAGTAGTATCTACTTCTTTGGCATATATATCTAGTACCTTATATTTAAAGGCTTTAGACTCTTCAGCAAGAATATTATCTTCAGCAAGTCCATACCCTTCGTATATCATTTGGAAACAATCATATACATCTTGCATAACTTCTTCTTGTGTCTTTCCATAAGCATATATATTATATTCTTCATTGTCATAATATATACCATTTTTATCAGAAGTCATTTTAAATAAAATGGGTTTTTTCAAATATATAATCTTATTATATTTAGGGCTTATAATTTCAGATAAAGATACATTAATAAAATCCATTACTATTTCCTCCCTATTTAGAATTATTTATCCACACCGTACATTCATTTTATTATTAATACCAAAATATGTCAATAGTTCTTGTTACTTTTGAAATTAAAATTTTGAAAAAATAATTAAAAAAGTAACAAAACTATTTTCTTTTAATTTGCTACCTCAAAAAAACTCACTTATATATAGTGAGCCTTTATATTATGATAATGTCTGTACAGCATTAGCAGTTACATAACCGCTATAACTAGTGCCTTTACTATCTTCACCGGCACTATTACCATCTACATATACTATAAGTACATAGTTATTAGTAACCCCTTTACTTAGAGTACCTGTATATATATTAATATCATTAGTAGTATTTATACTACCACTAGATAGAACTGTGTAACTAGTTCCAACGCTAACACTACTTCCACTAACTAAAGCATACTTTAAAGCGTTTTTACTATTACCACTTATATAGGCCGTAGGAACAGTCGTATTTTTAAGAATTAAATTAAACTTACCCGTCGTATTACAACTACTATTTAAAGTAATAGCAAACACGCTATTAGCCATATTATAGCCATAAGTTATATTACCATTACTAATAGGAGTATCAACTAAAACCAAGTTGGCACTAATGTTAGCTCCCCCCGTATAAGTAATATCAAAACACTTACTAGTTCCCTCTATCTTAGTATCTTTACTCCATACTAGCCAAGCATAAGTAAGACCACTAACAATAACAATTAATAATATAATACCAATAATTAAAGTACTAGTTTTTTTACCATTTTCCATTATAAAACCTCATTTCTAATATAAGAATACCATATTTTTAGACTTTTTTAAAGTTTTTTTAACTTTTTTTCATTTTTATATTGACAAATAACCAAACTTAGTATAATATATTAATCACCAATTCAAATTACAGACGAATTGGTGCTAGTATCACACTAGCCAACCCCTTTTTATTCTTTTTGGGAGACTGTTCTTCAGGGGGACAGTCTCTTTTTTATTTTAATTTCTTCTTTCTGTACTCTTCTTCGTTAATAGCAATGCCCATAACGAAGACCGTTGAAAGAAGATATAACCATATCATAAGAATAATTATTGAAGATAAATTACCATATATAATATCATATTTAGCAAAGTATGTTAGATAGTACTTAAATATAAAAGTACTAACTATCCATATAACCGTTGTAAATATAGCACCCTTACTAGTAGTTTCACTACCTATAAAAATAGAGGGAGCGATAGCATATATAAGTTTAATATTAAAATATACTATCAAATAAGTAATAGGCCACTGTAATATCTTAAATATAACCATAATCTCTTCTGTAATACCACTCATAAAACTAATATGACCAAGAAGCCTTATAATGCTATCGCCAAAGATAGGCACTATAATTAAGAACAAAAACAGTATCAATATAATAAACAAAAGAATTACCGCCTTTACCCTATCCTTTATCATATCGCTATTCTTGACGCCATACACGCTGTTTGATGCCGTTATAATAGCGTACGTCCCATTTGTCGCTACTGCAAGCCCAATAAAGACAAAGAAGAACACATTACTATCAAAACCCTTACCACTAATAACCTCAATAACAATATCACTAGCACTACTAGGAAGAATATCCCTAACCAAATCAATAACACTATTAACATCAATAGAAAAAGATGAAACAATCAAAATTATCAGAATAAGGAACGGAAAGAACGCCAGCACAATATTAAAAGCTATATTACCAGGAAGAATACTAAGTTCCGGCTTCCCAAAAATTTTCATTAACCTATCCATCATTCTTTTAATTTTTAGTTTCATCTCTAATCAACCCTTTTACCTATCTCTCTTTTAATTTCTCTCTTTTTACTTCACTTATTTTACTTCTCTTTACTCTCTCTCATAGACAGTGTAGCCTCATTAATAGCATCATCAATACTCTTAACATCATCCGTAATCATACTATACCCCATTGTAGCACCAAATCCATAAGGAAGATCCTTCAAAGCCTTCGTAAGCTTTCTAATATAGTCAATAACATAATCCTCTTTATAACCAACCATATATATAAGAAACTCATTACCATCTGTCCTAATAATATCACTATTCTCAAGCTGATTAGTAATCAATATACTAGCAGCCTTTTTAATAACCATATCACCCTCAGAGTGACCGTGAGAATCATTAATATACTTAATATTATTCAAGTCAATAATAAGAATCGTCTGCGGATAAATAACATTCTCATCCCATTTTTTCATATTATAATTAAGATAATTCCTATTCTTTAGACTAGTCATAACATCAATAAACTTAAACTTATCCTCTTTCGATATCGACTTTTTCTTCTTACTTTTAAGCCTCTTTAACGAAACAATAACAAGAACCATAACAATAACAAGACCAACAATTAAATACTTAAATAAAGCCCTTAAACTACCACTAGCATTATACAAATAATCCGTATTATACTTATACTCAAAGTCCTTATAATTAGTACTAGAAACATAATACATAAATAACTTAGCAAAAGTATCATTCTTATTAACATCCCTTATAACAAAACTATAACTATTATCAAGCGTATCCTCATATAAAATCTTATACTTCTCAAACTTATTATGAGCATAATACAAATAAGTAGCCTTATCTATAGCAATATAAGCATCTCCCGTTACATTCCTAAGAAGAGCATCAGTATCAGCATATCCCGTATACTTAATACCATTAGTACCAAGTTCCTCACTAATAAAACTACCACTAACACATTTAACAACTTCTCCATCTAAACTCTTAAGCGAATTAATAACCTTATCACCCTTTGATAAAACCACATAATCAGCATCAAATAAACTAGTCGTATTAAACGTATCAATAGAAAGACCCGATAAATTATAATAATCAAAAGCAACATCAACTTCACCCTTACTCAAAGCAGCCCTTAAATCATTAACAGACTTATACTTAACAATCTTAAAACTAGTATCCGTTAAATCCTCAAAACCACTCAAGTAATTAGATAAAGTACCAACAAACTTCTTAGATACCATATTCTCAAAAGGCATATTAACAACATAACCATAAGTATAAGCACCCGAATTATAACTAGCCTGCTCTACTTCACTAATATTTTTATATGTAAAGAAACTGCGGAGAAAGTTAACCCTGTAATCATCAGTATACTCCTCATTTACATATATATCATTATATTTCTTCATTATACTAAGTAAAGTCTTATTATTATTAATCTCTAAAATATATTTCTTTACCACATCACTTACGTGATATAAAATACTATAATCACCCGCTAAAACCTTATTAAAACTAATATTTTCCGGAACAATAACATACTTAACCTCTTCTGCCTTAAGAGCATCAAATAACTTATCCAAATTATCATAAGGACTATAACTAACATTATCATACTTATTAAGGTAAGAACTAATACTACCCATATCATCCTTTAAAACCCCAATCTTCGAACCATTAATATTGCTACTATGAAATTTACTATCTGATCCAACTAGTACATAATGATCACTATACATAACAATATCATTTTTTGTAATATCATAATCATTACCAACAATCTTAAAAGAAATATCCTTAAGTTCGGAACTATTATCCGATAAATAAGATACCCTATTAAACTCAATATCATATTTACTAGTAAAAGAATCCAAATAATCAAATATCACTCCATTACCATTTTCACCAAATACCGGAATATCATTATATACACTAACATCAATAACATTATTAATATTATCACTAATCCACTTTTTTTCAAGTAGAGAAAAACTAGAACTATCCTTAGTAAAATTAAGAATAAATATAGTAACAGCAACAACAACGAGAACACCAATAATAGAAAGTGTAACTATCTTATTAACCTTATTTTTCTTCATCAAATATCACTCCTAACTCTTTGTCCACGTAATACTATCTTTACTAGGATGCTTAGTTCCTGCGGCCTTAAAAGGATTATATTCACTATTAGATTCATCCGTTTCCTCTTTAAGTAAGAACTCAAAATCATAAAAATCCTTCTCATCATCACTAAATTCATCTAAAACACTATTAGCAATTTCCTTAGCCTTATCCAAATTAACACCATTAATATAATCAATAGTAACATAAATAATCTTACCCTGAATCCTTACATTACTTTCCTTAACCTGATCATTTTCATTAATACTACTCTCAATATTAGTAAGCTTCTTCTTTGAAATCTCTACCTTTTCAATACCATCTAATCTATCTCCATAAGGGTCATTTCCACCCCCAATTAAAATACTAAATAACATTATTATAAATATAAGGATAAACAAGGCAGCTAACCCAAAAATTACCGCTAAAACCCTATTTTCCTTAGCAAACTTCTTCAATTTCTCTTTCATAATTACCTCCAACTAGTATTATACACTATTTTTTTCTTACCTACAAGTCCCCTTTTTTATTTACTTGCCCTATCGGGGCTCTTTATGAAGAGTACTAGTACTATCTAGTACCCCCACCACTACCTCCTCCAAAGGAGCCTCCGCCTCCTCCTCCGGAAGAAAATCCCCCTCCTCCCGAATCATAACTACCAATCTTTTCGCGAGTGGAATCGATATTATCACTTTTATGAGCATTAAATATATATAAACCATATAAATTATTAGAAAAATTATCAACATAATTACTTACTTCTAAGTAATCAATACCAACATTCATATAATCAATATAATTATTAGGATATAATATCCTAAAATCCCTATCTACCTTATCAGCAATACCCAGTATCTGTCCATATATAAGATACTCATTCCAAAGTTTAATATCTTTAACTTCCCTATCATCTATCCTTGAAAACTCTACTAAAAATTTCTTTAACCCAATAATTTCCATAGCCTCTTTATGAAGATTATCACTTACCACTTCATTAACAATAAAATCACTCAAATTATACATATTATCCAAGTCTTCCATAATAAGTTCTAAGTATGAAAAGATAATACCCCCATATTTCCTATTCCACTTCTTAAAAAGTTTTAAAGTAAGAATATAATTAGGCCCTGTACTTTCCTTAAAAGAATCATAAATATTCTTCTCTAAATAATTTTCACAAACAATATCCTTAGAAAAATCAAATCCAGCAATATAACCCTTTCCATTAATATAAGGTTTAATTGTCATATCATTAAGCCATTTAAGAAGTAAAGCCCCTAAAAAGTCCGTATCCCTTTTTACAAGACCATATACCTTAGCAAGATAATAAAACCTGTACATATCCCCCTTACAAGGAATATCCCTATAATAAGGAACATCCCTTATACTAATACTTCTCCGTCTTTTAGTATAATCCCTATTACTAAGTTTCACTTTAATATAACCAATTACATAACATAATCCCTTAAAACCAAAGTAAAAAGCAGGAATAGAAAGTAAATAAAACTCTTCCATTACCTACAACCCCCGCCACTTCCTCCGCCAAAGGATCCTCCTCCTCCTCCTCCGGAAGAAAAGCCACCTCCTCCAGAAGAATAACTTTCTGCTGCACTTCTAGCACTACTTGCTGTACTATAACTCCTAGTACTAATACTATTAATAAATATAAACGTATTTAAGTTATAATTACTATCCATCTGGGTTGCAAGTTCTGGATATAACTTCTTAAACTGCTTACTAACCTTATCAGCAATACCAAATATCTGAGCAAATATCAAGTATTCATCCCACATCTTAACTTCAATAGCACCCTTTTCATCTATCCTTGAAAACTCTAATAAAAACTTCTTTAATCCCGCTAACTTAACAGCTTCTTCGTGCATTCTCATATTACAAATATGTTTCTTATTCTTTCCATTAATAACCTCATCACCAATAAAGCCACTATCCATATAAAAGTTCTTACAACTAGCAAGTACCTTATCAAACCAGTTAAAATACTCACTATAATTACCCTTACACCACTTCTCCAACTCCCGAGCCTCCAAAATATTATCACCACTAGCTCTTCTAAGCATATTATACATCTTAACCTCTAAATCATTATTACTAACAATATCCTTAGATAAATCAAAAGATGTATCCTCACTCTTCTTAAACATACCCGATTTATCTTTAGTAATAATTCTAATCTGATCCTCTTTAAGCCATTTAAGAAGTAAAGCCCCTAAAAAGTCATTCTTCTTATTATCAAGACCATACACCTCTGCTAAGAAGAAAGCCATAAATATATCCTTGTTACAAGGAATATCCCTAAAATTATTAATACTCTTCATATCAATATTATATCTTCTATACTTCTTATAACCACTATTCTTAACACCCCATATACCACCTAGTATAATAAGAATAGGAACTAAAAAAGAAATAATTGTAGAAAAAAGTTCTGCTAAAAAACTACTCTTAGTATCACTATAACCATAATCAGTATAATCATAATCAAATGTACCACTTTCAGCCTTTTTATATACATCATCAAAACTACTAAAATAACTAATAGTATTATCTGTATCAAATACCCCCGTAGGGAACTTAACTAAAACAACCCCATACATAGAACTATCAAAATCATTCTCATTACTAGCCTGAATTAACCCATCACTAACATAAGCATATCCCTTATATCCATATCCCCATACATCAAGAGTATCTGGAAAAGAATAATAACTCTTCACTTTAAGACTAATATGCTTAGGAGCAGGATTCATACTATCATTAATAAACTTATAATAAAGAACTTGAGCATCACTTACATTAAAGATAGCCTTCGATAAATCATAAGTCAAAGTATAAATATTATGCCCCCTCTTACTCATACCAAAACAAAGCTCATTACTACTACTAATACCATTCTTGTAAGCCTTCTCACTAAAACTCTTACTAGTATCCCAGTATGACTCATAAGAAAAAGCCTTACCATTCATAGATACCCTAAAATTACTAATATCCCCATTACCAAGATCCCCAATCGGTTTAAAAACTTCTGTTCCCTCTGTAATATTCATATCCCATACTTCAGTAACCTTAGCATTACCCATCTTATCAAGTTCCATTGTAACATCAATAGACTTAATAGTATTAGCATCTACTATACTAGCTACTAACATTAAACTAAGGCCAAACAAAAAATAACAAACTTTTCTCATATCACAACTCCTCTTATATTACAAGTATATCATATTTTTTAAATAATTAGTAGACTTTTATACTATATTTTGATAAAATAAAAAAGGTGATGATATGAAAAAAAAGAAAATACACATTAAATGGGGTAATATGCTCTTACTCATAATAATGATAATATCAATAACACTATTTATAATATCCCTAAAAGAAATAGTAAAATGGTTTATAGATAGTAAGAATACCAAACAAGAAGAAACAAGTATAAACGAAAATATAAATATAAAAGAAATAGAAGGAGGAGAAAACATTAATCCCCCTGAAAATAAAGAAGACCCCTACTGGGATTATATAAAGATGAATCTAATAGATGTCGATTTCACCGAGTTAAAGAAGAAAAATAATGATACCAAAGGCTGGATACAAGTAAAAGGAACCAATATAAATTATCCCTTTGTTCAAACAAGTGATAACGATTACTACTTAAACCACTCATTTAATAAAAAGTATAATGATGCTGGCTGGGTATTTATGGATTATAGAAATAATGCAAGTAATTTTGACAAGAATACAATTCTATATGCCCACGGAAGATTAGACGGAACAATGTTCTCATCCCTTAAAAATATCCTAAAAAGTTCGTGGTATGATAATAAAGACAATCATATAATTAGACTATCAACGGAAACAGAAAACACTTTATGGCAAGTATTTAGTGTTTATAGAATACCAACTACTAGTGATTATATAGAGGTTAATTTCAGAAGTGATATCGAGTATCTAAATCTCCTAAATACCCTAAAAGAGCGTAGCAATTTTGCATTTGGCACCACTATAAGCGAAAAAGACAAAATACTAACCCTATCCACTTGTTATAACGATGATGACAAAGTTGTAATGCACGCCAAATTAATTAAACAAAGCAAAAGATAACCAAAAGGTTATTTTTTCTTGGCCCTACAGGAGTAAAGATATATATAAACTAGTTATACATATAATAACTAATTCCTATTCTTAACCCTATAAACTAAACTACAAAGAAAAACTTAAATGTAAATACTTATCTAGTTCCTCCTCCCGATCCTCCGCCAAAAGATCCGCCTCCTCCACCACCAGAAGAGTAATTACCACTAGAAGAATAACCCTGTGATAATTCATTTCCATTAAGAAGATATTTAGAATAATTATAACTATTACCAATACGATTTATACATTTTATAGTATCATTATCATACAAACCATCTATATCAGAAACAATACTAGGATAAATCCTTTTAAGTTCTATACTAACTTTATCAGCAATACCAAAAATTTGTGCATATATTAAATAATTATCCCATAATTTAACATCTATAACCCCCTTATCATCCATTTTAGAAAATTTAATTAAAAATTTTTTCAATCCAGCCAAATTAACAGCCTTATTATGCAAATCTAAACTACATACTTTTATTTTCTTCTTTTTTCTAACTATTCTATCTTCAATAAGACCATTTTCCTCATAACATATTCCATAATAAAACATTATATTATCAAACCAACCAGTGTATTTATAATAATTTTTATGACACCACTTAATTAATTCCCAAGGTTTTAATACATTATCTTGACTAGCTCTTCTTAGCATATCATACATCTCTACCTCTAAGCTATAATCTACTGTTAAATCCTTAGATAAATCAAAAGCTACCATTTCTTTTTCCTTAAATAATCCCTGTTTCTTAGTCTTAATAACTTTTATTTGCCCTTCCTTTATCCATTTAAGTAACAACGCTCCCAAAAAATTTTTCCTTTTTATACCAAGATCATAAATTTCTGCTAAAAAGAATGCCTCAAATATATCATTATCACAGGGAATTTCTCTATAAATATCTACCTTTTTAAAATTAACTCTACTTCTCCTATATTTATTATACCATTCTTTATAAAAAATTTTCATATTAAATACACCTTCTATCATATATAACAAGTATATCATATATAACAATATATTACAAATTACATTTATCTCAATAAAAAGAAAAAACTTAGATATAAATCTAAGCAGCTTTTTTTTCTAATCTGTTTTCTCCCTTATAAAATCCACATTTATCACATACTCTGTGAGGTCTAATCATTTCACCACAGTTAGAGCATTTAACTAATCCATTAGCGTTTATTTTATAATGAGTTCTTCTCATATCTCTTCTAGTTTTACTAACTTTTCTAAATGGAACTGCCATTTCTACCTCTCCTTCCCTATAAGTTTATCTAAATCTTTGAATGGAGAATTATTAAGTTTCTCTTTTTCAAGTTCATCTTCACTAATAACTCTCCAACCATCACCTTCAAGTTTAATATCTGCAGTTTTACTACTTCTAACCTTAGAAGGGATTTCTACTAATATATTCTCCCATAAAATTGGTAAAATATCAAGAGTATTTTGGATATTTTCTAAATTTTCTTCAATTTTTACCTCAAATTTATGATTAACTTCCTCTAAAGTAATATCATCAGGTAAAACCATTACTCCTTTAACTATACCATCAAGCTCTATAGAATCATCCACTAGCCTCTTAATTATACCACAAAAATTAATATTTTCAAGTCTAATAATACCACTTCCCGTTAAATCAAAGGGAATATTACTCTCATTAATATCTATTTTACTCTTTAAATTATTATTAAGCATTGATAAATCAATAATCATTTTAAATCACATCCTCCACTCTATCAAAGGTTACTTTACCCAAATAACCATCTCTTAAATCCCTAAGAACTATAGTATAAACCCTATCATAGTCAACCTCACCACCAGAAATAACTCCCCTTTTCTTACCAATCTTGTCCAAAATATCAATAAGTTCATCATCAGAAGTTACCCCATATCTCTCTGCCAGATGACTAGGATACCAGTCTATCATTCTATTTATAATATAAATAGCAATATCCTGCACATCCAAAACCTCTTCCTTAATAGCAGTCATACTAGCAAGATTATATGCCACATTACCCTCATCAAGCCTAGGCCATAAAATACCAGGAGTATCCAAAAGTTCGAGCTTATCATTAACCCTAATCCACTCTAAACTCTTCGTAATACCAGGCTTATTACCAACCTTAGTAGCCTTCTTTGATACCAGTCTATTAATTAAAGTACTCTTACCAACATTAGGAACCCCAATTATTAAAGCCCTTACCTTACGAGGTTTAAGACCCTTAGATCTTCTCTTTTCATTAAGTTCTGTCATAACATTATCCGTTAATTTAAAAATATCCTTAACATTAATATTATTAATCAAATCCATAAGAACTACCCTATAACCAAGTTTCTCATAATACTCTTTCCATTTCAAAGTTTCCCTTTCATCACATAAATCAATTTTTGTCATAATAAGTATTTTCTGCTTATTATTAGTAAGACTATCCACTTCCTTATTCTTAGAAGAGTACGGTATTCTTCCGTCAATAACTTCCAAAACAACATCTATTAAATCTATCTTTTCCTTAATTTCCCTTTTCGTCTTTACCATGTGCCCTGGGTACCAATTAATATTAGAACGCTTAGTAGTTTCTTCTTGACGATTATTTTTCTCTTTTTGTCTCATTTTCCTTTTTTGATACATATCCATTTTAATCACTTCCTTTTTACAACTTGTAATTTGTTATTTATTCTTTTTAATTAGTTTGAATATATTTATAAATATTAAAATTAATAATATTATAAATAAAGTCAGTATTAACCAAGGTTCCAGCATTCTATCAATAGTAGCAGTTTGTATCATAAATTCCCAGTCTGTTCCTCCAAATACGAAATCTTCTTTTTTCAAACGCCATAATGAAATTGAAATAGGAACAATAATAGTCAATATCAACTGAATAATTCCCATCTTCTTATCTCGTTTTATTAGAGTAAGAATACCAGATATAATACCTAGTCCTGTTATCAATCCAATTACCAAATCCATAATATTTACCTCACTTTCAAATTACTATTTTATTTCCTCAAGTTTCTTTTGCTCTTTTATTTCTAATTTTTTTCTTTCTCTTTCTAGTTCTTTTAAACTCTTTTCAGGTGTTGGCATTTCTTCAGGCATCATTCCTCCAATATCTGCAATCGCTTTTCTAACTTTTTTACCAACTTCATAATGTACATCTTTTGCCTCTTTCTCACCTTGTACATTATCTTTTATAAGTTTTTGCTTCGTTTGATTTATTCTAAATAAATTAGCAACTAATTCATCTTCATTCATATTATCCAAAATATCTTCTCTATAGCGTAATTTTTTTCTTTTAAATATATCATCAGCTGTTTCTCCGTTATATAAACCTTTATACCCTGCATTATGAAACTCAGCCATATTTTTAACACCAGCAGAAGATGCAACTCTTTGCAAAGTATAATTACCTTGCTTTGTTAACTTTCTTTGATAAAATCTTTTTTCATCATCTGATAATGAGTAATATTCCTGTTCTGTTATTTCTTGTTTTCTTGTTTGTATAGCAAAATAGGTTTGTCCTAAAGCAACAACTTCTTTACTAGGGTCAGCATTTTGCACTATCAAATAACAAATGTATCTTGACAGTTTATAATCTTTAATAATCTCTTCTTTTCCTTTACCAGTTTTTATTGGCTTGTTGATCTCAACAACCCAATCTTCTTTGCTTGAAACGCTATTATTTGCGGATAAAACTGCTCTATCTATTACTTTTTGAAAATTTCTCCAATCCTTATATTCCAATACTTTTTGTAATTCCCTAGCATACCAATATTCATTTCCATAATCGTCTATATGTTTAATATTTTCGAAAATATTATCAGTATATTTATCTTCAATTTTCTTCATTATTACCTCCTTAATCAGATTCATATAATTTATCTTGAATAATTCTATATTTTTCAAATTCTGTTAATACTTTACCGCTAGCTATTTCGTGTGATATTTTACCAGCATCTTTTAATATATCTAAATCATCTGCAAGTAAAAACTTATCTATTCTTGTATACCAGTTGATATTTGTTTTATTATTATTCATTTTCATCACTTTTTTCAAATTTTTCAAGTTCAATTAAATATTTATCAAAATCTGATTCATATAATTTATCTTGAATAATTCTATATTTTTCAAATTCAGTTATTGCTTTATCACACGCTATTTTATGTGATATTTTACCAGCATCTTGTAATATTTCTCTATCAGTAAGTTTTAAGAATTCATCTAATTTATTAGCCCAATCTTCCATAGTCATAGGTAAATGTCTTATTGCCCTACTTTCTGCTAAGTCAAGATAAGCAGATACAATTCTCCTTAATGAATATAACTCTTCTTCAGTTAAATAATTTTTAGCAATAACAACATCACTTTTGATAATTTTACCATTTGGTGATGCTTCCCAATTAGTAAGTCCCATATGTTCTTTCTTAGAATCTGCCCTATTATATATAATTTCTGCTGCAGTATTGCCAGTTACAGAATAGTGCATTTTATTTTGAACTTTTTTAAAAAATTCCAAAGTTGTTTTTGAGGTTTTATCATAATCAATACTTGTAGCATATATATCAGTTATTTTTTGGTAAAACCTTCTTTCAGAGAGCCTTATTTCCCTGATTCTTTCAAGTAATTCATCGAAATATTTTTCCGTTAAAATAGAACCACCATTTTTTAGCCTTTCATCATCCATTGCAAAACCTTTAATAGTATATTCTTTCACTATTCCATTAACCCATTTTCGAAATTGAACTGCACGTTCATTATCCACTTTAAATCCAATTGCTATAATCATTTGCAAATTATAATGAACTACATCCCTTGATACTTCCCTATTTCCTTCCTTTTGAACTATTCGAAATTTTCGAATAGTTGATTCTTCTTTCAATTCATTATCATTATATATTTTTTTAATATGATAATTTATTGTATTTATTTCTACATTATAGAGAGTTGATAACATTTTTTGAGTAAGCCAAATATTTTCATGTTCATATCTTACTTCAATTGTTTCTTTATCAGCTCCGGTTGCTGCAATAAAAGTTAAATATTCAGCAGCACTTGATCTAATCGTAATACTATTTTTTTTCATAAAATGACCTCCTTTATTTATCATAAATGTTTTTTTATGTCGTTCTCACCTGATTCCCCTTATAATTATTATTGATTTTTTTGGAAAAATGTAAAAAGGAATTCAATTAAAAGTCTTATAGAGTAACAACTTATACAAAAGTTTATATAAATCGTTCTTTACCAATTAATATTAATATTAGACTGCTTAGTAGTTTCTTTTTGACAATTATTTTTCTCTTTTTACCTCATTTTCCTTTTCTCATACATATCCATTAAATCGCTTCCCTTATTGCAAATAAATCTACATAAGTATAACCCAAATTGCTATTTAAATTTTATATTACATTTATTCAAACTCAATTGAATAAGTACATTACTATAACAATCTGTATAACCTTTTTGTTTTCTATATTTACTCATTAATTGTACTATCTATTTTTTGTTGGTCGTCACCATATTGATAATTCAATGCATTATCCTTAGAAATTGCCGATTTTTGCGTTTCCTCTTCATATAAATCTATAGCCCCTTTTGCAACTCCACCACCTCTTTTAGCAACTCTTAAATTTTCTTTTAATCCTTGTGGGTGTTCTTCTCTTGCAATATCTCGCGTTGCAATCTCTCCTAAATTAGTAAGTGCTATTTCTATATCAGTCATATTATCCCGAAGTGATTCTTTTCTTATACCTTTATATGCTTTATACTCACTTGCTTTCATTCCCGACCAACCTTTATAAATTTCATTGGTTAGCATTGCATACTCTATTGGTTTGGTTATGCCACCTTCCTTCCAAACATCTGTAAGCTTAAATCTATCTACAATTCCTGTTAGTCTAGTTTTAATCCATTCATCGGTGTATCCTTTATTGCGATAATAATTTACAGCTCGGTTTATTGCTATTTCCGGATCAAACACTTCATCAATTCTTTCACTACCAAGATTTGCTAACCACATTTTAAAAGGTTCTGCTTTTGGACTAGGAACTGATTCAATAAGTCTTAAAACTCCTTTTGTATCTAAAGTATCTGTTAAATAACTTTTCCCATCTTTTTTTGATTTCATTTTGAGTTGCACGATATTTTCGTGCAACTGACTTCCTTCAACTGAAAGTTTTCTTTTTAAATCACTCCAATAATTTCTCGGAATATTAGCATTAGTTAGTGCACCAATAACATCAACAATACTAAAATAATAATCCTCTTTTTCACTATCCCAAATGCTCCTTATTTCTCTATCTTCAAATAAATTTGATATTGTTTCTAATTTGTTATTCAAGTTTCCCACCTTTCTTTCTTTTTTTTGCAAGTTCTAACCTTCATTAATACATTACCATTTTTACAAACAGAAATCAATACTATTTTAACAATTTCTTACATTTTTTCTTTCAGCCCTATTGGGACCCATAACCAAATCCCCTTCCCCTTTCGTTCATAAACCCCATAAAAAAAACAAGAACCCCCCTGTTCTTGCTATACCAAAACCGCTTCACCCCTCTTAATATAATCCCCCTATTTCCTCTCTCTTCTCTTCATATAAACCATATTCTTACCCCTCTTCTTACCATCCATTAAAATATCATCAGCCTCACGAAACGCCCCCTTAATATTATTATTAACAACATCAGCAAGACCAAATGTCATACTAGCACTAACCTCTTCATATAAACCCGTTTCCATATTCTTAAGTACAAAAATATAGCTATTAATCCTCTCCCTTATCTCCTCAATCCTTGCATAACAATCCCTAACCGTTGTATCCCTAAGAAGCATTACAAACTCATCCCCACCAAACTTACCAACAATATCCGTAGATCTCGTCCACTGCTTAATAAGCGTTGCCACCTTACGAATAACTCTATCCGTTTCCAAATGCCCATATACCGTATTAAAATGCTTCAAATTATCAATATCACAAAAGACCACTACTGCCTTATCAGCCTTAAAATTAATAAGACTTTGCTTAAAAGCCCCCTTTGTAAGAAGACCCGTAAGTTCATCAATCTCCTCTATTTCTCTATTTCTTGGGAAACTAGCCGTAACCATTACATAGCCCTTTCCATTATACATAAAAGAACTCCTATTACTAATACTTTGTCCCGAAACCATATTATGATTAGCATAAATAACCCTATTATCACTATCCATAATCATAACCGTATCTTCCATATTACTAAGACCCGTTAGAATAATTTCATCCATACTAAAACCTCCCATAAAACTATCTAAACTATAACATATTTTATTTATTTTGTCAAACAATAGTTTGACTAGGCCCTATGGGAGTATAGATATAGAATAGAATATAAAATAGAATACATATATTATATGTATTCTATTTTAATATATAGGGTTTATTAAGAGTTCCATCTCCGTTTATTACTTCAGAGTTCAGAAAAAAGACTGGTCTCACCGCAAAGGAGAAACTGCTGTCGTTGTAGTGGTTGACGAAGCCGGACGAGACGACGTAGAACACAAAGCCGGAGTAGTCCGAATCCGGCGACATTAACCACTGTTCAGTATTTGAAATATAGAGCCAATCCTTATTCATACATCCTCTATCATAATCATCTAATTTAGTACCACTTACACAATTGTTTCCAGCCGCATAACCATAATCACTAGGATACATAAGTCCAACCATCCCTTCCCAATAAAGTGGTCTATCCGTATTATATCTTAACGTACCTCTTTCATATCCATACATTTCATTAGTTAGTGGGGAATCATTATTATACCCTCCTAAGTAGTATATACCTAAAGTTATATGCCTTTTAGCCACATCACTTAATTTATAATTAGTAAAGTTAACTGTTGTGGCCGTAGTACTTCCATTATAATAACTACCACTTGTTCCACTCACCCATGCTCCATCATTAAGTAGTTTCATAAGCTGACTACCACTTGTTAAACTATCGCTATAGTTACCACTAGTAATAGTAGCCCATATATTATCATAACTACCACTACCATTAGTTACCTTGTAATCCCAACTAAATGCACTAGTAGTCCCATCTGTTAATGGTGTTGCCTTTATTACTTTAACTAAATTTTTACCTTCACTTTCTTCATAAATACTTCCTATTATTCTATATAAGTGTTTATCAGGACAAGTACTCTGTCCTTCCATATCTAGACATATATAGTTATTAGGATTTGGTCCATAATATCTATAATCAGTAACTGCTGGTATCTCACTTCCTGTAGCACTACTTTCTGCCGGTATTGCACTATGTGTTACCTTATATACCCCACTACCAGAGTCCCCTGTAGTACCTTTGTCTAACCCCTCAACCAAAGTTACAGCATTAACAGGGGGAGTAGATACATCTACATTTAATGTTCCTTTAAGACTTTTACCTTGCATAGTAGTATTATTTTCATTATTACCATCTATCCAGATATAGAATTTATAATAAGTTTTACCATCTGTAAGAGGGTTATCTGTAACTATATCTAGTTTACCAACACTAGCATCCTTAAAACTACTACTAATAACTTCATTATAAGTATTACCATCACTACTACTTAGAAGTACATACTTAAAATTATCATTCTTTAATTCATCACTTATACTAGTAATATCTAAGTATATATTAGTATTTAAAGTCGTCGTAAGCCCCTTTTTCTTCCTTATTGAAAACTCTGTTAATGCCCCATCATCATAGTAGAAACTAGGAGATAAGTTACTAATATTAATATCATTACCAGTCTTAAAACTAACATCAGCTAGATCCCCTATCGTAACATTCATCTTTGTATTATCCTTACTAGACCATACTATCCAAGCTAGTGTTCCTGTTCCAATAACCATTGTAAGAAGCAAGATAGCAAGTATCTCCTTCCCCTTACTCATCTTATTTTCTTCCATAATCATACCCCCCCTTTTTTTACATTTTCAAACAACCCCCCCCCCACATTTAATAAATGCACCATTATATTATCTATCATACCATCACTTCCTATCTTTCTATAAATATTTATTAATAATATTATTAACTTTTTCCTTACTAAGAGGCTTTACTATATAATCTGTAAATCCATCCTTTAAATAATCATCATTGTACTCACAACTATTGTTAGTAACAAGAATTACTTTCGTATCAAAGCCCTTAATATTCCTAAGTTTCTTCATAACCTCAGCCCCATTCATATAGTCCATCTCTCCATCCATAAATATAAGATCATACTTCTCCTTATCCCTTATAAGATCAAGGCACTCTTTACCACTCTCACAAGAGTTATAATCAATTGCAATCTTACTAAATATCTTATCAGCAATCTTAAGACCAGCCTCACTATCACAGACTACTAAGACCCTCTTATTAATGTACTTCTTTTCAAAACTAGTAACTATACTTTCCGTATTAGACATATCCATTTTCTGGTCAATTACTACACTTACCTTTGTACCCTTACCATAGTCACTAGATATAATAAGTGTACCACCAATTAAGTTAATAATACGCTTTGCGTTCCCAATACCCTTATCACTATTATTATTAATAACTTCCTCTAACTTACCTGCTCTCATACCAATACCAGAGTCCTCTATATCAATAATAAGCCTACATACATCATATTTAATAATCGTATTAACACTAAGAGAAACAAAGCCACTTTCCGTATACTTATAACTATTATCAAAAATCTCCATTAAAACACTCTTCATATTAAGAACATCACCATATAAGAAATGCGGTAAATTATTATCAATATTAATCCTAAAATCAATATTACGAGAAACAAATTTATCCCTATACCTAAGAATAATTTCCTTTAAAAGAAGTTTAATATCATATTTCTCATTAAATACCTTAATATTATCTCTATCCATATTAGAAGTATCTAAAATATCATTTGTCATAGTAGTAAACCTTGAAGTATAACCAAGAATCTCTCTAGCCTTATCCTTATCACTTTCTATATCATTACTATTAATAATACCACTAGCCTCGTTATTAATATTCTTAACAATATCCCTAATTTCTTGCGTCATATTATAAAGAAATATACTCTTTTCACTATTAGCATTATCAGCAACTATCTTAGCATCTCTAACCTCTTCAATAATCTTAAGATCAGGATTTTCGATAGTATGATACATAAGTACCGTAATAAAAGTCTCAACAGCACTAGTTAAAAGCAAAAAAGGATACATATTTTGAATTAAAGTAGTAACCGTTCCCATACCCAAGAAAACATATATAGGAATATACTTCTTACTCTTAATATTCTTATAATTAAAAATAAGCACCATAAACATAATAAATATACATAATCCCACTCCACCATATAAAATATTTATACTAGAACCATAAGAGTAAAGAACTACACCATTTCTCATAAAATAATTAGTTTTTGCTAAAATAATAACAACGGCAAAGACTAAATAAACACTAAATAAGCCCCTTTTAACCTTATCATATTTCTTTTGAATAGAAAAATTATCTGAACTATTAAGAACATAAAACAAAAACATAAAAGCCCAGCTAAGTAAACAAAGCAAATAAAACTTATTAAGTTTATCATAAAAAAGATTAGTACTGTGTCCTGCAAATACACAAAGTAAGAGTTCTGCAACAACCTCTATTAAAGTAATAACAATCAAATAAGAATAAATCTTATTATCTCTACTCTTTACCCTCTCCTTTCCAAAAAAAGCAATAAACAAAAGAAGTATGTAACAAAAACTAGCAATCGTAAAAAAGATTGTACTATTAAAACTGACCATATATCCTCCTCTATTCTACAACCATTGTATCACAGTTTTCTAAAAAATGATAGCATTTTCTTGCAGTTTTTACAAAAAAGAAAAGATACCCATAAGTATCTATTCATTTTCTAAAGTCTTATAATCAACCTTACCAACACTAGTAAGAGGGAACTTATCCTTAAAGATAATATCCTTAGGTTGAGAATATTCAGGAAGTTCCCTCTTACATAACTCCCTAATATCATTTTTAATACTATCCCCATTAAAGCCATTTTCCATAATAACATAAGCAACCGGTTCTCCACCATAAACTTCACTATGTTTAGAAACAACACATACCTTATCTACACCCTTAACCAAAGATATAACCCTCTCCATTTCTTGCGGATATATCTTAAATCCCCCTCTAATAATCATTCTCTTAATTCTGCCCACTAAATGAACAAAACCATCCTCATCTATAAACCCCAAGTCCCCAGTGTGAACCCATTTAGTTCCATCACTATGAACTTTAATAACATTATCCTCTTCCTCTTTATTATTAAGGTATCCCAGCATCATACTAGGACCCATAATACAAATCTCTCCAATATTATTATTAGAATAATCAAGTTCCGTATCCGTATTAGGTTCAAAAATACTAACAATATTCTTATTAAGAGGAATACCAAGAGAATTAATATTCATAATGTTACCAATACAAACAGTACAAGTAGAACTAAGTTCTGTCATACCATACCCCTCTTCAATACTAGCTGTACTACCATGTTCCTTAAAGAATAAATTAATCTCTTCTTTTCTCTTAATACTCATACTGTCTCCGCCACTACCAGCGTGCCTTAAGAAAGAAAGATCCATCTTCTTAACCCTCTTATCATTAACAAAATCTTCCCAATAAGTAGGAACTGCTAAAACGTGATTAGGCTTCTTTTCAATCATAAACTTCGTAAACTCTTTTGGCATAAGTAATGGAACAATAATATTAGTAAGACCAAGACAAAACGGATTGTGAATAGCAGCTACTATACCAAATGCAACAAAAGGAACAATATCATTAAAAAACGTCTCTCCCTTATCATATTCACCCTTAAATAACTCATACTGAAAACTAATAGCATTCATATTATCATTAGATAACCTAACAGTCTTACTAACTCCCGTTGTACCACCCGTATGAACATAAACAGCTTCCATATTCTCTTTGTAAGAAGTATAATTAACCTTCTCAATAACAGGAATAGTTAGAAACTCATTCCATTCAATATAAAGACTATCCCTCTTTATATCACTATTAATCCTATACTCTTGGCTCTTTTTATATTTCATATTAGCAAGACGCCTCTTAAAACTAGGAATAGAATTATAAGGACTAACCGTAATAACCTTGTATACATCAGTTTGATTAACAATCTTATTAAATTCATTAATAAAGTTATCAAGAACAATAACAACCCTACTATTAGTCTCATCAATATACTTCTTAAGATTCTTAGCATCACTTCTAACATCAACCAAATTAAGAACAGCACCTATCCTATTCAAAGCATAAAAACTCTTTTCAAGTTCTGGTGTAGCTACCGATATAATAGTAACAACATCACCCTCTCTAACACCAATATTATAAAAAGCCTGTGCTACCTCATTAATATTCTTTAAAAACTCCTTAAAAGTTTCCGTATAACCATAATACTCTAAAGCAAGGTTGTCCAAATTATCCGAATTACAAATAGCCATATATTCATAAGCTGTCATTTTCGGTAATTCAGCCCTATTACTACTACTACTATAAAACTTAAGCCAAGGCTTCTCTATTGAAGCATACTTAATACCCACACATAACACTTCCTCAAAAAATTATACCCTTATTATACTCAATTTTTAAATTTTTGCAAGCATTTCCCTGCAATTTTTCCAAAACTGCATAAAAAAAGAACAATTAAGCACACCAATTGTTCTCTTTCTTTAATTTATTAATAGTAGCAAAATGCCCATTCTCATCCTTATTAAGATATGTTTTACCCTTACAATCTGCAACAAAATAATAATAATCGTGACTTTCCGGATATATAGCACTCTTAATACTCGCAATACCAGGATTATCAATAGGACCAACCGGAAGCCCAATATAAGAAGTACATCTCGTATTATAACCATTATCACAATTATAAAGACCCTGTTCTTTACTAAGACTAACCGAAAAATCATCAATCCTTAAAGCATAATAAGTTGTAACATCACTACCAAGATTCCAGCCACTATTAAGCCTATTATAAAAGACTCCTGCAACCTTAGCCCTATCATTACTACTTGCTCCCTCTAATTCAACAATAGAAGCAAGCGTAATAAGCTTATGAATAGAAAGACCACTCTTAGATATATCATCCCTATATACCTCTAACTGTTTACCCATCTCATCAAGCATTGTCGTAATAATAACATCTATACTAACATTTCTATTCTTAAAAAAATAAGTATTAGGGAATAAATACCCCTCTAAAGGATAATAAATACCACTATTCAAAATCTCATCACTAAGAAACCAGTACTTAGAAATAAGTCCCTCAGCATAACTCCTATCACTAAGAGTGCCAATAACATCCTCATAACTATTATTCGTATTTTCACTAATAACCTTAGCAACACCCCTTATATTCTTACCCTCTTTAAAAGTAAGACGAACCTCCTCTATATTATACTTACTACCCCTTTGAAGTTCTTTAACAATTTTTCTTACCCCCATACTCTTAGATAACTTATAAGTTCCCGCTTTCAAATTCCTATTACTCTGTGTATACATATAAACCTTAAAAGCATTAGCACTTCTAATAAAGCCATCACTCTCTAACTTCTTTGCAATAGAAGAAATACCACCAGCATCTATCGTAACAACCCTAGTAGACTTATCATTACTAGTGCCCGTAAGCAAAAACAAATATAACCCAATAGCAATAAAGCACATTAAACACATACCAGTTATCGAAATAATTACCCTTTTTGTCATTAAATTCATAATAATATCAGGCTATACCTTTGCCTCATCCTCCCCTTTTTCCTTTTTAGCTTCTTCGCTAACACTCTCAATTATAGTTTCAATAATCTTCCATTCCCTATCAGTCTCAACTGGTAAAAGTTCTGTATGACCATCCTCATCATTAACACTATATACAGATGCATATACTCTTGTCCTACCACTATCATCCTTCGTATTATCCGTATATACCATATAATTCTTATTCGTTTCATCAGATTCAAACGTAAATAAAACCTCACATAAAACTTCCTTACCATCTTCATTCTTAATCTTAAACTTATTATCTTCCATAACCTATTTCCTCTCCTTATTTTCTCTATCTAAAAAGCCTTGCAGAATAATAACCGCACTAAGCCCATCAACCTTTTTCTTTCTTTTCTTCCTTGACATATCAGCACTAATTAAAATATTATTACTAATAACACTAGTAAGTCTTTCATCCTCTAAGATAACCGGAACCCCTATAACACTCTCTAACTTCTCCTTAAAAGCAAGCGTAATATCCGCCCTCGTTCCAAGAGAGTTATCCATATTCTTAGGAAAACCCAAAATAATCTTAGAAATATCCTCCTTACTAACAATACATCTTATCTCATCATATAACTCATCATAATCATCTTCAGCAAAAAATAACGTTTTATAAACACTAGCAATAAGACCAGTTCTATCACTAATACTAATTCCTAGTGTCTTACTTCCCAAATCAAGGCCTAAATATCTCATTTCAAATAATCTTCTAAAAGAACCTCAATAATCGTATTTCTATCTAGCTTAGAAAGCTTATTCCTTGCTCCCTTATAATTAGAAATATAGCCCAAATCATTACTAACAAGATATCCCGCTAGTTGATTAATTGGATTATATCCCCTTTGCATCAATGAATTATATACCTCTTTTAAAACTTCTCTTACACTTTCATCCGAGCGTTTACTATCACTATCCATACATATCACCTCTGTACTCTTTAATTTTAACATATAAAATGACTAACTACAAGCATTTTAACAAAGTTTTCATTATTTATTCTATTAAACTTATGAAAATAAGTATATAATATAAGACCAATTTTATAATATTACCCTACGGTGGTAAGAAAAAAGAACTAACATAAATAAAGTTAATTCCCATTTCTATATAGATAAAAATTTTTTAATTTCTTTCCCATTCCGAATTTTTTCGCAAATGCAAACTTTTTCGGAGTGGAATTAATTTTAATATAAAATTACTAATACAAATATATAAATTAAAGCATAAAATTAGCACATAACTACCACCATTTTTTAATTTCTGTAATAATTATAATGCAGTTTTTAAATTTCTGCAACTATAACAAGTAAATTTATTAAATTTATATTAAAATTATATTGACACTATTTATTATATGTAGTACAATTACACTATGAGTAACTTTGGTAGTTAGGATTACATCCTTTACTTGTAGAGAAAATAAGAAAGGAGGTACCTATGTGGAAAATAAAGATTTATTGAAAGTAATCACTTTATTATTAAATTTAATATTTAAAATGTTTACATTTTCAATTAAATTGCTATTAACCATAATAGTTATCCTCTTCATTATTGTTTTCAAATAGTAGGATAACCTTAACTGCTGAGTTAAGGTTATTGAACATACTACATAATCCAGTAACCCTAACCACGCAAAAAGCCAAGGTTACTCACACTTATAATATATCATTTTTTTATAAAAATATCAATAGTTTTACCTAAATTTAATAAATTTACCTTTAATTATTAAAAGAAGCACTTCATTAGTGCTTCTTTAATCCCTTAATAAGGCCCTTTCCCCTTTTAAGTAAATTCCTTGTACTTTCACTACAAGAACACATAATAAGTACATTAATCAAAGTAACAACAATAAAGATAATACCAAGAGAAAGAATACAACCCATAAAACCAAAGCCCTTATGAAGAATAAATACCTCTAATGGTTTAATAAGTACACAAATAATAATAAATAAAGCAATTAACCCTAAGTACTCCGTAGCAAGTCTTCTCTTATCAATACTCTCTATAATCTTATTCTTAATAACATTCATCTTTAAGAATATATTAACAAAGAAAGCTAGGGCTGTTGCTAAAAGTAAACCATTAAGACCAAACGGTTTAACAAGTAAAATAGATAAAACAACATTAACCGTCGCACAAATAAAGACGTGATTTTTATTATCCTTAAATAAACCCTTAGCATTAACAACTGCAAGAAGAGGATAATAAATAATATTTAAAAATAAAGCCACGGCAAAAAGTATTATTGATAAGTAACCCAAAATATAGTTCTCTTTACCAATCCATACATTAACAAAACTCCTAATACCAAGAGTAAATGTAATACATACACTAAAAGCAATAATTATAAATAATACATTAAATTCCTTAAACAACTTCTCCGCTTTATCGTCTTCCTTTTTAGCAAAAACATTACCAAAAGAATAAACTGCTCCCCTTTCAACACGTGATGATATCTCATTCAAATACCTAACAATAAAATTATAAGAAGTATAAATACTAACAGCAACAGGGGATACAAAAGCAACCAGTATAATAGCATCAACATTATTAAGAGCAAGATATCCAAGTTGTATCCAAGCAAGATCCTTTACCATTTTAACCATACTAGTATCAGCATCTTCTACTTCCTTAAGCCACTTATACTTCCTCTTAACAACCATTCTCATAACCATTTCTTCCAAAGCCTTAACAATAAAAATAACAATAGCAATAGCTTCTAATGACTTAAACAAAATAACAACTACTACAATTAATATATCACTAAGGATCTTCATAATATTAAAAACCAAATTATATATATACTTCTCCTGAGCTGCCGATAAAACCGCACTATAAGTCTGTGTTTTACCAAAATAAGAAATAAGATAAGAAACAGATATCACTATAAAACAAATTAAACTACTATTTCTATAACCATCTTCAAAACCATAGAAGAAATAAAGTCCCAGTGATACAAGAGCAATAATAAGTAAAATAATCCATCCAATTATCTTAAAAATCTTTCTACTTCCCGAATAAATCCGGTTAATATCACCCTTATTCTTCTCTGCAAAAGGCTTATATAAACTATAAATAACTGCATCACTAAATCCCATCTGAGCAATAAAAACATAAGTAATAATCTGATTAATAACCTGATAATAACCATTACCAACATCCCCAATATACTTAATTAAAACATCAACCTTAATAAGGCCAATAACCCCAATTATAATATAAGGAAGAATATCACTAACCATATTTAAAGCAATTTTCTTTGTTCTCAAACCTATCCCCTCCTCCTTACTATCTCACTAGCTGCAATCGTGGCCTCACCCGTGGCCGTAGTAAGTTGATAATAATCCTTTAAAATAACATCCCCAATCGCATAAACATTATCCCGATTTGTCCTCATATTCCTATCTACTACGATGTATCCATCCTTCTTATCTACAAGAAAAAGTTCACTATTAGGAACACTCCCAATACATACAAAAAGACCATTTACAAAAATTTTAGTATCCGTAAATTCCACTTCTAGACCATCTTCTTTTTCATAAATTGCCCTAAGGGGGCTGTTATAACGAACTAATATATTATTTCTAGCATTTACTTCCTCTATCAGTTTCTCTTCTCCCTTGAATCTATCTCCTCTAAGTACCGTAGTAACACTCTTACATATATTAGATAAATATAAACTATCCTCTAAACTACTATTCCCACTACCAACAACCATAACATCCTTACCCTTATATAAAGCCCCATCACATATTCCACAATAACTAATAAAATTACTAACATCAAAAGGAAGTTTCCTTGGTCTCCTACCCGTAGCAATAATTAAATAATCATAACCAATATCATCATCATCTAAATGCACTATATTATTATCCATATCAACCCCTTTAATACTATCATAAATATACTCTACATCTAAGTTCTGTACTTGCTTATAAATATTTTCCGCAAGTTCAGGTCCCCTTATTCCCTCATACCCAGGGTAATTCTCTATAATATAACTCCTATTAAGTTGTCCCCCAGGAGCATCATCCTCAATAATACAACTCTTAACTCCAGCTCTTGTTAAATAAATAGCACTTGTCATACCCGCAATACCCGAGCCAACAATAACCACACTATACTTCTTCACAGTATCTACCTCTCTTCCTACTCGTAACTATAAGCACTATTCCCAGTATAATTAAAACTACTGATAATAACATACTAACCCTATAAGAACCAATATAAAGGCTATCACTACGGTGAGCCTCTATAAAGAACCTCCCCATTGGATAAATAATAAAATAAACCCCTGTCATAAAACCAATTTTCTTGCATTTATAAAATTTCCTTATCAAAAGCAAAATCAAAAACCCTAGCAAGCACCATAAACTCTCATATAAGAAAGTAGGCTCATAATACACACCATTAATATACATTCCCCTAATAATAAATTCCGGAATATGTAAACTACGCAAACTCTCTAACGAAGTAATCTTTCCATAAGCCTCACCATTAAAAAAGTTCCCCCATCTACCAATAGCCTGACCCAGTATAAGAAAAGGAGCCAAAACATCTAAAGCCTTAAGAAAACTAACACCCCTTTTCTTACACTGATAAAATAAAGAAGCCACTCCCCCAATAATACCACCATAAATTGCAAGGCCCCCATTCCATACCATTAAAATATCCAAAGGATTACTAATATAATATTCCCAGTTAAATAAAACATAATAAAGCCTTGCACCAATTATAGCACTAAGTATAACCTCTATTATAATATCCATAACAAACCCCTTCGGATACCCCAGCCTATTAAATTCCCTATTACCAAAGAAAATAGCAATAAGAATAGCACTTAGAATAAAAATAGAATAATAATAAATATTAAAACTACCTATACTAAATAAAATCCTAGGCACTCTTTTCACCCACTATAGGCTTAATAACCAACTTATCTAATGTAATTTTAAGTACTGATATAACTATACTAGCCATAAAAGGACCCCAAAATCCTCTTATAACAAACTGATCTCCCAAAAAGAAACTAGTAATATATAAAATAAGCACATTAACAATAGGATAAAAAAGTCCATAACTAAGATAAGTAATAGGAAGAGTAAGCAGTACCAGTATAGGCTTAATAGTTAAATCAAGAACATAAATAATAATACTAGCAATAACAGCATATATACCAAAATTATTCAAATTAAGATAAAAACTATCAAATAAACAAGATACCAAAGCCAGTATTAAACTATAACAAAGTATACATATAATAAATTCAACTATCGGATGCTTTGGCTTACTATCTAACCCCCTTACCTTACCATTTTCTTCTATAATAATATTCTTCTTCATATTTTCCTCCTCATTATGGTGTATCATTCTTTCTAACTGATGTATATACACCCGTAATAGTAATACTAGTAATATCACTATTATTTATCCCCATTCCATTTAATACCTTACTAGTATAATCAGTTTCCGTAATACCAGTATCAGTTTTTACGCCTCTTGTCACTTTTATTTGTTTATCTTTAATACTCACAATAGAATATATAGGCAAATACATATAATACTCTTTCGTTCCATCTCCAGTAATATTAAACACATACTTACCCCTATAAGGAGTAACATAAATCCCCCCTTCACTAATCACATTATCACTATTAATATCAATCTTCTCCATATTAACAATACTCTTGTCAATCTCGTCGCTAATCTTCTCCATCCTCTTCCTTTCCGTATTAAGAATCCTAATCATTCCCAGAAAAAGAAGCAGAAACAAAATAAGAAGTCCATACAATACCGCCGTAATCGCAAACCCCCGATTATTCAGCCTTTTCATAAAATCCTCCTAATAGTAGACGACATCAAGATTCATATCGCCCATTTTATTTTTTTGCCCTTCAGGGGCCACTACTGTGCTTATAACACCATCACTAATATACCTCTTATTATCTAGCATATTAAAAACATACTCAATATCAAAGTCCTTACCATTATTATCATAAGCACGACACCTCTTTAAAAAAGTCTTATCAAAGTCCTTATCAAAAGGACTAACTTCAGGCTCCCATCCCACTCTAAGAGCACTCTCCGTTTCATAAGAATAACCATCATAACTACCCCTTAAAATATACGGAAAATTAGAATGATTCTTATTATAAGGACTACCAAAAGGAAGAGCCACTATCTTAACATAACGCTTAGGAATAATATCATCTAATCTCTTATAAACATCCGCAACAACCTCTTGCGTTTTCTCTATATCAATTTTCGTAAAATTAGTATGACCCTTCGTATGATTACCAACATCATACCCATTATTAACTAACCATTTAAGAATTTTCTCATCATACTCAGGTTGATTAAATAAACTATCATTAACAAAGAACGTTGCCGTAACATTAAAATCCTTGTACTTCTTCTTAAACTCCTCTAAAATACCAACCGCACTATTAGGATCAATCACAATGTCCCCATTGCTATCAAGTCCCGTAACCCTAATATTATTACTATTACCATCATCAAAAGTAAGAACCAAAGGACTCTTACCATAAGAAACATCTATCTTACCATTGACGTAGTCCACTAACCTAACCATACGGTATCCCTTAGAATAATAAAACTCCAAGTCCTTACGAAAAGCATCTGCTGTCCTATTATAACCATCCCTATCAATATTACCACCCACATACTTATTATCACTAACATCCTCTATACCATGATACATCATAATAGGCACCCTTCCCAGTTCATTAATACCATCCTCTGTAAACTTCTGTTTGTCCACTTTACCAAGACTAATCACAACCGAAACACTCGTCCCTGCCTTATACTCCGTACCCTCGGGAACACTCTGTGATATAACTTTCCCCTTAGGAAAATCATCATCATACTTATATACCCTATCAAAAGAAATCTTCTTAAACTTATCCAAATAATCCTCATCCTTGCCCACAAACTTACTCATAATAAGACTAGTTTCCTTTTTAATATCTACACTCTTAAGAAAAAACTTGTCGACAGCAATAAAAGATGCCATAATCACTATAATAAGAACCAAAAGTCTACCATAATGAATTCTACTTCTCTTATGACCCTTCTTCATATACTCCCTCCTTCTAGTACATTACTTCAATTACCATTATAACACACATTTCCTTATTTGTATTAATTATTTTAATAACTAACATACTTTAAGAATAGTATTATCTTAATTTTTCTATTTTTTACTATATTTATATATATCAAAATTCCATAATTATTATACAATAAAACCCTCTAAAATATCATAAAAGTGCATTTTTTACCCCAAAAAGCATATTTTTCTTAATTTTAAAGCATTTACATAGAACAAATGTATTACAATTAAGTAATTTCCAAACAATTGTATACCACTCTCAGATGAATTAAGAAACAAAAATTAAGGTAATTATCCATCTTAATGCAAATAATAGCCCATTTACATACCCCTATATAACAAAATATCATAATCCATATTCCCCAAAAATGAAATTTTTTTAATTTTGGGGAATAGAATCTCATCTTTTCTCATAAATAAACCTTATAATTAACCCCATTCCAAATATCACCATCCCCATAATACCTAACCACATAGTGTATACTAAAAACTTATCAAGAATATACCCCGTAATAACACTAACATTAATATCCAAAACCCTATTCCTAATAACCCTATCCAAAATAACTCCTCCCAAAAAAGAACAAAACCCCATAAGAGTAACACTAATACCAAGTATCATAAAAAATAAGCCCCCATCCCTAACTAATCTATACAAAAAATAAGAAAGAAAAAACAAAATAACACCAAATAAAAATATCATTTCTTCCCCTCTATTACCCTAACAGGAGTACTATATAAAAAGTCAGAAATATCCCCAATATATACCCTCGATTTATTAATAATCCTTGCCCTAAGATCCGCATCAATATCCGTATTATTAACCCCATCTAAAATAAGCTCATATAACCTATCATTACTAATACGACTACCCCCATCTAACCTATAATTAACCACACTCTTAATAACACCCTGTAAATTATTATTAATACTAGTACTATCCATAAGTACATCCATATCACTACTACTCGCCTCAATCTCACCCATAACCACATAGTACGTATCATTAAATTCCCCATTATCCCGTGTAAGCAAATCCCGTGCCGTCACCCTATTCACAATCTCATTAATACCATTCTTACTCGTAACATCAATATATACTGCATAAGTCGTTGCAAGCGTGCCCACCACCACAAGTAAACTAGCAAGTACACATCCCATAATCACTAAACTCTTTTTCATCATATCACCAAAATTAGTATTACCAATAAAAAAAAATAAATGCCCTATCGGGAGTATAAACTAAGAAAAAAAGTACTACCAAGTACTTTTCTAACTAATTCTTAATCACACTCCCTAACCTCTTAATAACCTTTTTCTCTATTCTCGATATATAAGATTGACTAATACCAAGCATCTTAGCAACTTCCTTTTGTGTAAGTTCCTTTTTCCCATTTAAACCATATCTAAATTCAATAATCTCCCTATCCCGAGGACTAAGTTTATTAATTTCTGTCCTAACCAAATACCTATCAAGTTCATCATCAAGATCCTTCGTAACAATATCCTTATCAGTACCCAGAACATCCTCTAAATGAAGTTCATTACCATCACTATCGTAACTAAGACTATCCTCAAAACTAATCTCACTCTTTCTCCTTTTAGTTTTACGAAGATACATAAGTATCTCATTATCAATACACCTAGATGCATAAGTAGCAAGTTTAATATTCTTATCTAACCTATAAGTACTAACAGCCTTAATAAGACCAATCGTCCCAATAGAAACCAAATCCTCCAAACTAGTACCCGTATTCTCATACTTTTTAGCCAGAAATACCACTAATCGCAAATTATGTTCAATAAGTTTATCCCGTGCATAACTATCATTTTCCATTGCTAGTGATACATAATGAACCTCCTCATCTTTACTCAAAGGAGGAGGAAGCTTATCACTACTCCCTACATAAAAAACATAATTATACTTATGAAGTATTCTCTTTAAAAGCATTCTAAACCTAAACATTATCTTCTCCTTTCCAAGCTATAAAAGCGAGTGATGAAGTATACAATCCACCCCATCTATCCTAATATCATCCTCACTAATACCAATTAAAAACCCTCTCCTTACTCCCACTTCACTAATATACATCTTCTCTGGAATAATACACTTAAGAAGCCCTGAACTATTCAAACTATGGTAGGGAACAAGAAGTGTTGTTTTTAAATTATAATCAAAATCAATTAACTTTTTATTAACCAGAATTATCGGTCTTTTCTTATAAGGATCAACCAAATTATTACCACTATCCATAAATCCCGTTAAACTAATTACCTTATCAGGAGTAATATAAATATCAACATTATAGTAATTATTATAATTATTTCTAATTTTCTTTATTCCTTTTACATAAATAAATACAATTATTGGACTCAATACAAGTAAAAACAAAAAATTAATTTTAAGATTACTATTATAAAAATTAAGCCCCATATTTTTATCCACTAAAGAAGTGTTAACCAAATACAAACTACCCCCCAAGAAAATAGAAATAGTATATAAGTAAAAAACATTTCTTAAAGTATAAATAACATCCCTATACCCAAATGTAACAATTACCATAACAATAGAAGAAATAATTTTACTAATAAAAGAAATAACCCCATTACCAAGTAAAAAAGGAATAAGCAAAAACAAAGTCCCTATTAAAGCCCCCAAAAGAAGCCTTTTAAAAGTAGTCTGTCTCTTTAAAATAATACCAAGTCCATATAAAAGAAGTAAATCAAATAAAAAGTTAAGAATAAAAATCAAATCAATATACACTTCCATATCCCTCACCCATTATAATAATAAACCCATTTAAAAGAAAATAATGTCAAAAAAAATAAAGAACAAAAATTCTTTATTATAACTAAAATCTATAAGCAGTATTATGAAGTTTTATTGTACATTCATACGGACAAAATGCAATTTATCCGTATCATTGTAAGTACAATAGAAACTAATAAATCAATAGTTTTAAGTTTAATTACTGTAAAATGAACATAAAAAAGAACTCAAATTCCTATTCAAGTCCTCTTTCGTTACTACTAACACTATAAGTTAGCAACTAAATTATTATATTCTGTCAAAAGAGCATCTGTCTTAAAGACAATATTTTCTCCTTCTATATACCACTGGTCCTTATTATTAATAAGGAAATCAATAATCTTCTCTGAATTATCAAGAAGTGTAATAAGTTCCTTCAAAGAACCCTCTAAAGTCTTATCAGCAAATTCCTTCTCATAATCACCAATAAGTTCTTTAAGATACAAATCTGTATAATAACTATCCAAATCCTTTGTATCTAAATAACTCATAATCTTTTCTTTAGTAAAAAATCCATAATAAGTATTAAGTTCATTATTAAGCTTATCTCTACACTCCGTAATATAAGCCTTCGTACTATTAAATTCTGGTCCATCATTACTATAATTCTCTACCGTAAGAAGATTAACAATTCTATCATCTTTTAAAGTCTCTGTTATCTCTCTTAAATTAGCAACCGAATCCTTTAAATAATTCTTAACTGCTTTCTCTACTTTTGCATAATCACCCCTAGTAACAGTTCTATTTATTCTTTTATTAAACTCAGTTGTATTAAAACTCTCTGTATTTTTAACCAAATCATCAATTGCAAATATTTCCTTTTTAAGTTGATTTTCCATTCTAATATCCTTATAGACCGAATATCCAACTAATCCTGCGAATAGCAAAAATAGACCTAAGAATATTAAAATAATCTTCTTTTTTTTGCTCATTTTCTCGTCTCCTTTTCATTTAACGCCTTAATATTTTAACATAAGTTTGTATATTTGTCAAATTATAAACATTAGTTTGCCCTATTGGGGGTAAGAAAAAGAATAAAATACTTATTTCTTCTTCTTAGAATTTGTAGCAAATATATCTAACTTACCACTTGCATACTTCCTACATACTAAATTAGTAGTCTTATCATTAACAGGAAGTTTGTGCATTTCCAAATAATCAATTACCGCCTGTAATTCATCCTTCGTAAATTCCTTTAACTCTTCCTTATCACCTATTTTAACTTTCATTATAATAGTAGAGTTAACAAAAACCTCTTTCTTTCTATCTGTATACGCTTTAAATTTCTTATTCTTAGCGATAAATATCCTAATCGTTCTTATATCATCATTAGAAAGTTCCAAACGATTATTATTATCACTAATAAATTTAATAAGATCATCAAAAGAAAACTTTGTTGCTTTATAATAATCAAGTACATCAAATTCACGTATTACTCCATCTTCTTCAATACCATTTTTTATATAATTAACTAGTTTTTTAATACTAGCAAGTAAAGCCATATATCTATTAGCACTAACACTTTGTGTTTTATTAGAATATCTTTCGTATAATTCCGGACTATATTCCTTAATCATTTCCGCATCTTTATTAAACTCATCCTTAGCGATACCAACTGTTTTACAATAAAAATCAATACTATTATTACCATTATTTTCTAAATAATCTACTATTAACTTTTTTGCATCCTCAAAACGATAAATATCTAATATATCCTTTAAAGTATCAGCACGTTTTTCCCTTTCAAGTTTTCTTTGTTCGTTTTTATATCTAGCATACCATTTAAGTTTTTTTCTCAGTTCATCCTCTTTTTTTAAAAGGAAAGTTGCTTGCAAAAGTCTAGAAATAGTCATAGGAACATTATCCAGTATACTTATAATTTCTTTTTCATCCTCAGTGGCAGATAATTCACGTAAAGTATTGTAGCTAAGACTATTCGAACCCGAACAAACAAGTTTGGGAAGAACTCTCGCCGCCCATTTATCCTTCTCCCTCTTTTCACAAACATCTACATAACCATTATAATATTTAATTATTAAATGACGTTTAATTCCAAGTTTTTTTACTAACTCTATAATTTTCTCCATATCACGGTTAACACTCTCACCTAAGTCATAGAAATATTTTTGCAAATATTTCTCTCTACTAATTTTCGTTGTATTTTCTAGTGGTAACCCCAATTTATAATACAATGAAATTGTATCATCACTAGAATTCCACATTTCTAAATAGTATGCTCTTTCCTCTTCTTCTAAACTATTAATATATGTTTCCACATAACTTCTTATTGTTTCGTCTAATACACCAAATTTTTTTCCTAATTTCTCTATTAAGCCCTCATTAAAATTACCAAGTCTACAATAATCAAAACAATATTTGCAAATATTATCATCAAAAATTTTTATCATAAAATCCCCCTTCTTTCATTAAAGATAGTACAATTGTATCATATTTTTAGAGTTTTGTCAATAAATATATCAATATTACCAAAACATTTGTTTGTAAAACAAGAAAAAGAATAAATACTTATTTCTTCTTCTTAGAATTATTAGCAAATATATCTAACTTACCACTTGCATACTTCCTACATACTAAATTAGTAGTCTTATCATTAACAGGAAGTTTGTGCATTTCCAAATAATCAATTACCGCCTGTAATTCATCCTTCGTAAATTCCTTTAACTCTTCCTTATCACACGTTTTAACTTTCATTATAATAGTAGAGTTAACAAAAACCTCTTTCTTTCTATTTGAATATGCCGTAAACTTCCTGTTCTTAGCAATAAATATCCTAATCGTTTTTATATCATCATTAGAAAGATCCAAACGACTATTATTATCACTAATAAATTTAGACATTTCCTCAAAAGAAAGTTTTGTCATACTACGATAATCCAATATATCAAATTCCCGTCTAATACCATCTTCTTCTATGCCATACTTTATATAATTAATAATTTTCTTAACATTACCAAGTAAAGCCATATATCTACTAGCCTTAATAACATTAGCCATTTTAGAATACTTTTCATATAGTTCCGGATTATGTTCCCTAACTATACTAGCATTTTTATTAAATTCTGCTCTTGTTATACCCATCATTTTACAGTAAAAATCAACATTATTATTACCATTATTTTCTAAATAATTCTCTATTAACTTTTTAGCATTTTCATACTGATAAATATCTAAAATATCCCCTAAAATATCATCACGCTTTTCCATATCAAGTCTTTTTTGATCACTCTTATATTTAGCATACCATTCAAGTTTTTTAATTAGTTCCTTCTCTTTTTCCTTTAAAAAAGTAACCCTTTCATTAACTCTCTTTGCTTTCTCTCTATAAAAAGTTTCCCAGTCTAAGCCCTTACCCTCTAAATCGCTCATATCTATTTCCGGTAATAAATTACGATATGCAGCCATAAAATTAGGAATTTCTTTTAAAAAATCCGAAACAGAAATAGAAAATCTATCAAGAATATCTATAATCACCTTTTCATCATCAGCATCCACTAATCTATAAAGAATCTTATATTTAGGACTCTTTAAACCCGAATACTCAAGTTTAGGAATAACCCCCTTTTTCTTTTCTACCGTTGTTTTCTCTTTATTAAGTTCATAAACATACCCATTATAATACTTAACTATTAAATGACGTTTAACTCCAAGACTCTCTGCAAGTTCCCATACTCTCTCCATATCACGGTTAACACTCTCACCCAAATCATAAAAAAACTTCTGTAAAAATTCATTTCTACTATCCGTTGTCGTATTTTCTATAGGTAACCCAAGTTTATTATATAATGCCACTGTCTCATCATTAGCATTCCAAACTTCTAAATAATACTTTCTTTCCTCATCATCCAAACCATTAATATATTTTTCTATAAAACTTTTTACAGTTAAGTCCGATATCCCAAACTTTTTCCCCAATTTCTCTATTAAATCCTCACTAAAATTACCAAGTCTACAATAATCAAAACAATATTTACGAATATTCTCGTCTACTCTCTTATTCATAAAACCCCCACTTTCGTTAATTACAGTACAATTGTATCATATTAATACCCATTTGTCAATAATAAAACATACATTTGTACTAAATTAGGAGGTTATTCACTATAAGAAATATCCCTTTCAATCCCAATATTCTCTTTAACACTCACAAAAAACTTAAATTTAACCCCATTTTCAAGTTCCTCTCTCGCTAAAACCGTCATATCAAGCACCTCTTTAATCATCCCATTTTGTGCAAGTAACCGCTCTTCCAAAAACGCCCTAGCGGCTTCCAAGGTCTCCTCAGCCGTATAGAGCCTTGATGTAACCTTAACCTCATACTCCCTTTCTTTGGAAAGCCCTATCACTAGGCCCTTAAAAATAACCCTTTCATTACTTTGAAACGACTTAAATTTATGAAATGTAAGTGGTATTCTCTTATTAAGAAAAGAAATAACATAAACATCCTTACACTTTCCCGTTAACCTCTCCTCCCTATAATAATAAGGATATTCAACCGTAGCCGTATACCATACCTCTCCATAAACCTCTCCTTCTGCACCAACAATAACTACAGAACCATCCGGTTTCACAACCGCCCCACTAATAATAACATCACCCTTGCTAACATAATCATTAACATCTCTAACCCTCTCACCCTTTGCCGACCTAATATCCAAAATAACCGCATTCTTACTTGCTACAATATCCTTTGCCCCCTCTTCTTCTTTCTCCCTTTTAATAACCCTCTCCTGTACTTTAACTATATACTTTGTCCCCTCTCTCTTTATCTCTAACCACTCTAACCTATCCCTATTATTACTAAGTATCCTCTTTTCTATCTCTTCTAACCTCTCATAACTAACAACTCTCCCATATTTCCGTATCCCATAACCGTCTAACTCCCTATAAAGAAGATCCCTAATATCCTTACTATAATGAATAACCCTAACCCCAAAAATAACATTAGATAAAAAAAATATAACTCCAATAACTATTACCACGGAAATAAGAAAAAAAGCATTTCTTCTAACCATATCCCTTATACCCATTAAACCATAGCTACTCAAAAGACTAATTTTATAAATGCCCTTCTTCTTTCTAATTTTAACATAATCATTATATCTAATTAAAATAATAATCTCACTTTGTGATATGTAATTTGCACTAATAACATCAATACCATCACCAATAAGTCTCTTAATAAATCTATCCGCTTTACGTCCCTTAACACTAACCTTGACAACACTATTAAAAGTCCTAATGCCCATATATATCACCAGTAAATTATATGTAATTAACAAAAAGGTATAACCTCTAAGATATCACCCTCGATTAAGACTTCACTATCAACAAACTTCGTAATAAGAAGATTCTTTCCCCTAATTATACACTCACCATCCTTACTCTTAATACGCACTTCCTTAGCATTAAAATCCATTATTTCTATGTAGTTAACAATATTAACAGCCATTTTATAAATAGTAATTTTCGGTTCACTATCATTAATAAAATTACTCACTCTATCCTTAATTCTCATATAATATTATATGAAAAAAAGACTACTTGGTGTAATCCCTTTTTAAAATTCTTCGCTTCACGTTCTTCTTACTTAAACTATTACTCTTACTCATATAGTCACTCATAATAGGCCTTCTTCTTTCTCCCCTATTACTACTATCAAGATAATTATTATAACTACTATTAATATCCATTACCCTTCTGTACTTTTCTAACTCCTTCTTCTCATTCAGTATCCTAATAACCATAACATCTAAAACCGCACTACCAAGAGCAAGAACAAACCCCGCAAACCTAAGCCCCATTAACGGCGTAACAAATAATCCGAGTCCCAAAAGAGCCGCAAAAGTAAGACCGTGACTAAAACCCCTTAACCTCTTAAAGTCAACATCCCCATACTTACCCTGAAACCTAATAAGCTTCTTAAGAAGAAAACTATCTGCATCCAAACTAGCAATCTTCCTAACCTGATTTTCAAGTTTATTCCTAACAATCTCATCATTCCACGCACTCTTTAAAATAATCTCATCCGCAAAATCCTTTCTCGTTCCCTTAGCACCATCATACTTTTCAATAATATAACGATCCTTCTTCTCTCTAATCTCCTTAATACTATCATCTTCCCCATAAAAAGGAAATTCCATTTTTCTACTTTTTCTCATACCAAATCCTCCTTCTATACCTTAATATCTTCTAACCTTACACTAACAAGCTTACTAATACCCGCCTCTTTCATTGTAATACCATATAAAGTATCAGCAAATTCCATCGTCTTTTTCTTATGCGTAATAAGAATAAACTGCGTCTTATCCCTAAACTTACTAAGATACTCCCCAAAACTATTAACATTAGCCTCATCTAGAGCTGCCTCTATCTCATCAAGAAGGCAAAACGGAACCGGTCTAACACTAAGAATAGCAAATAATAAACTAATAGCTGTAAACGTTTTCTCTCCTCCCGATAAAAGAGAAATATTTTGCAGTTTCTTACCAGGTGGCTCCGCATATATCTCAATACCCGTATTAAGAAGGTCCTCCGGATCCACCATCCTAATATCAGCACTACCACCCCTAAATAACTCCTTAAATATCCTTTGAAATTCCCCTCTAGTCTTATTAAAAGTCTCTAAGAATCTCTCCTTCATAATACCATCCGTCTCTTCAATAATACTAAGAAGCGTATCCTCAGCCTTAAGAAGATCATCCCTTTGCTTAGAAAGAAACAGATACCTCTCACTAGCCTTACTATACTCAGAAGGAGCATTCATATTAACATCACCAAGCATCTTAATCTCCGTTTTAAGTTCATTAACAACCCTTCTAGCATCCTCTTCTTCCATATAAAGAGTATATTTATCTTTCGCACCCTCAAACGTAAGATTATACTCACTAGTTAAGTTAAGAAGCAAGTTATCAAGCCTAACCTCTATCTTACTATAACTAATCTCTTTACTCTTCTTCTCCTTCTCTTTTCGAGCCACATTACCCCTATTAGTACTAGCAAGAGTTTCCAGTTCAGAAATAAACTTCTTAATATTCTCATTATCATTTCTTAAAACCGTAATCTCTTTAGAAATATCCGAAATCTCATTCTTCGTATCATAAATACACTTAACAATACTATCCCTCTCATCATCAGTCTTGCCCATATAAGTAGCCTCTAAATCCTTAAGTTCCCTCTCTAAATTATCCCTATCACGAAGAATATTCCCCCTTCTTTCCTCATCAGCACCAATTATATCATTTAATCTCTTAATGTCAAGTCTAGCCTCACTAATCTTACCCGTCTTAACCTCTATCTCCCTATTAACACTCCTTAACCCCTCTCTATACTCTTCAAGCCTCCTCTTAATACTAGCCATATCACGATTATAGCCCTCAATCTCACTTGTAATCGCACTCATATTACTACTCCTAATCTGACTACCACCCACAATCGTACCGCCAGCATTAATAACTTGCCCATCCAAAGTCACTACCTTGTACTTATAATGAGTAGCCTCACTAATCCTACTAGCACTCTCGAAATCCTTAGCCCCAATCACATTCCCGAGTTCCCGCAAAACCACAACCCTAAACTTAGGATCATAACTAACCAAATCAGCTAAAACACCAATATATCCCTCAATATTTTCAATGGCGCTAAGCGAGGCTTTATCAATAAACCTCTCTTTTACCGAAGAAAGCGGATAGAAAGTAATCCTCCCCAAATTATTCTCCTTTAAATAACTAATAATACTATAAGTACTCTCCTTATTATCAACAATAAGCCCATTACTACTACTCCCCAAACTAGTATTAACCATAGTACTATATTCCTTATCCATAGAAAGAACATTCCCAATAATATCATATACCCCCTTAAATCTCTTATTATTAAGAACCATTCTAACACTCTTAGGAATATTAGTACCACTATTAATCTTCTCTTCTAAGAAAGAAATCTTATACTCAAGATCCATAATATCTCTCTCTCCCTTAGAAATACTATCACAAATCCTATCCCTTTCCTTACACTTTTTATTATACTCATCAACTATTGCCTTGTTACTATCTTCCTCACCCTTAACTTTCTCCCTATTCACAAATAAACCATTATCCATATCCCGAATACTATTACTAATAACTAAAATCTTCTCTCTAAGTTCCCCAACCCTTCTTTCAATATCACTATTATCACTATCCTTGCTCCTCTCATCAAAAAGCCTTAAATCCCCCTCTAACTTTTCTGCCTTTTTAGAAAGTTCCAGTAACCCATTCTGCTTATTAAAAATATCCTCTTCATTCCTTTTCAAAATATCCTTATTCTTCATAATATCAATATCATAAGAACCACTATTAGAAGAAAGCTCAATAATCTCATCATTAAGCCTCTCAATATCTCCCTTTAAAGAATTATATTCATAATTAAGCTTATCAATATCACTAACCATAAGAGAAATCTCCGTATTAGCAAGCTTATCCTTACATTCCCTATACTTAAGAGCCTTCTCACTCTCTATCCTAAGAGGATCAATCGTCCTTTCCAATTCCCCAATAATATCACTAACCCTATTCAAATTAATATTAGTCTTATCAAGTCTCTTAATAGCATCCTCTTTCCTCTTCTTATACTTAAGAACTCCTGCTGCCTCTTCAAAGATAACTCTCCTATCTACAGCCTTAGTAGATAAAATCTCATCTATCTTACCCTGACTAATAACATTAAAACTCTCTTTACCAGCACCACTATCCATAAAAACATCATTAATATCCTTAAGTCTACATCTCTCATTATTAAGATAATACTCATTCTCACCACTTCTAAAAATAACCCTCTTAACACTAACCTCATCAAATAAAAGAGGAAGATGATGATCACTATTATCAAAAACAAGAGTAACTGAAGCACTATTTAAAGGCTTCCTATTCTTACTACCCGAGAAAATAATATCCGTACTATTATCTCCTCTTAAAGCCTTAATAGACTGTTCTCCTAGAACCCATCTAACCGCATCAACAACATTACTCTTTCCCGATCCATTAGGACCAACAATAGCATTAATATCCTTAGAAAGTTCTATATTAATTTTATCTGCAAAAGACTTAAAACCATAAGCCTTAATCTCTTTTAAATACATAAATATCTACCTCACATAAAGAAATTATAACATTTTTAAACAAAATAGTAAAGTTAAACAAAGTAGAAACATACACTTAAATGAAAGAAGGAGGTATATATGAACGGAAGTTATTACCCAAATAACACCTTCCCAGGTACTAGTCTAGGAGGGGTCCCTAATAATCAGTCTGTACCAAGTTATGAACAAACCCAGCCAATGATAAATCCTACTACTATGGAACAGTCCTATATAGAGAATATATTAAGATTAAATAGAGGAAAAAAAGCCAAATTTCATATAACCGTACCAGGTTCTGAAAAATGGCAAGATCGAGTATTCGAAGGAATAATAGAACAGTCAGGAAGAGATCATATCATAGTATCCAATCCCTCTACTGGAGAATGGTATCTAATACTAATGATATATCTAGACTTTGTAACCTTCGAAGAATCTATTAATTTCATAAAAGATTTTTAATAATCTTTTTTATATTATTCTAATAGATAAGGATCAGTAAGGGTACCTGTACCCGATGTAATAGATGCACTAGGGGTTAAGTAGAAGACAGGGGATACTGAGAGGGCATAGTAGCTGTAAAAGGTGCCACGGGTTTGACCGTAGAATGAAAAGGTATGCACGCCATGGGAGTCGCCAGAACCCGGCGACATTAACCACTGATTAACCTCTACGTTATATAACCAACCCTTGTTACTGCATTCTCCAATATAATTATATAAATTTGTTCCTGTCGCACATACACTTCCTGCTGCATATCCATAATCACTAAGGTACATTAATCCTACATAACCATCCCAGTAAAGAGGCCTATTTTCATCATATCTTAAAGTTCCCCTTTCAAATCCATATGCATCTCCTGTTACTATTTCAGAATCATATATACCACCCAAATAATATCTACTAATATCAATATTACTTTTTGCCTTATCACTTAATTTATAATTAGTAAAATTAACATTTATCATTTCTGGATATTTTTTATTCGTATATTGATTATCATAAGTACCACTTGTTCCATTCCACCAAGCTCCACTATTTAAGAGTTTCATTATACTAGCTCCACTTGTTAAACTATTACTAAAATTACCACTAGTTGGTGTTGCCCATATATTTTGTGAACTATTATTATTATCTATATCTTCATCCCAACTATATAAGCTTGTTTTTCCATCAGTTAGTGGTGTTGCTTTAATAACTTTTATTCTATTAGTATTTTCTTTTTCTTCATAAATACTTCCTATTATTCTATATAAACCATTTTTTACATTTAATTTATGAGGTTTATCATTCATTTTGGTAATTAATGCACCGTAATTACCTTGTTGTGGAATTTTAATTACTGACATTTGCATACAAACATTTTTATCAATATTTCCCTCATACATTGTATTTATAGACCTTCCATTATAAAGACATTCGCTATTTGTTTCATTATAGGTCATAGATCCTGCTGGTGCAACAATTTCAAATGTACTTGTAGGAATATATAAATTTACACTTGAACCTGCATCTAGTTTATACACAACTTCGTTTTCACAATCAAAATTAGCAGGCCATTCTCCCCAACTAGGATTTACTAACTCCTTATCATTAATCATACATCTACTTTCTGTTGTATTCATATCTGGTAATAATATATAGTTATTAGGATTAGGTCCGTAATACCTATAATCAGTAACTGCTGGTATTTCACTTCCCGTAGCACTACTTTCTGCCGGTATTACATTATGTGTAACCTTATATACTCCGCTACCAGAGTCTCCTGTACTACCATCATCCAAACTTTCTACCTTTTTAACTGCTGATATATGTTCTACCGTAGAGTTAGAACCATCTACTACAAAACTAAAGTCAAAACTTTGATTCATCATACTACTAGGATTATCTACTGTTCCATCTATATAGATATATAAAGTATAACCCGTTAATGATGTGGTAAGTGTTCCATTAGTACTACTTAAAGAAAGTAAACTAATACTGTCCCCTGCTTTACTAGTAGCAAAATCACCACTACTAACACTAGTACCACTAGCATTAACTAGGTTATACTTAAAACTACTAAGTTTTAAACCACTATCTATAGAATTAATCTTTAACTTAAAGTCTACTATTACATCACTAGTAACATTATTCTTTAACTTAATCTTAATATCCTTCTTAACTACATTACTTCCTCCCGTAGTGTAATTAATAACAGGCATTAAATTAGCACCCTTAATATCAGCACCATCAGATAGTTCTACTACTGCTCCTTCTACTGTAAAACTAATATCCGTATTATTAGTACTATTCCATATAAAGTAACCAAAACTAACCCCTATTGCTGTAATAATAACTGCAAGTAATACTGATACAATTGCAAGTTTCTTATTAGTCTTTTCCATCTTACATACCTCTTTTCTTTATATATAAAAAAGACTATAACAAACTAGAGTATTCCCATACTCTTACTGTTATAGTCTTCTATATTTATTATTATAGCTCCACTATTTAATGTATCTGTCAATTGCAACCCCCCCCCCATTTAATAAATATACTTTTGTATTATTCATCTCACTATATATATCCATAAGAGGGTTCCTCCTTTGCTACTTTATATTACTATTTAATCTTATCATATATATATAGTTAAGTAAAGAGATTTTAAGAAAAAATTTAAAAATCATAAAGTAATATTAATATAATTAAGTATTTATTTAATAACGTAAGGATCATCTATACTACCTGTACCAGATACAATAGTAGTAGTAGATGTAAGAAAGAAGGTAGGACGGACAGATCTTGGAACCGCAACCCCACCAAGTGGTTGGACAAATGTCAATACTGTTCCTGTACTATTAAGATAAAAAGCACTACTTCCAATATCAGAACGAGATGTTATAAACCACTGATTAAGATTATTAAATACCCAATTTCTATCCTTACAACTATCATTATAACTATAAACCGGTATACTATCCGAGCATAATTTTCCTGAAGCATATCCATAATCACTGGGATACATTAATCCTATTTTTCTATTTACATATAAAAAATTATGAGAATATGTTTTATTACCTCTTTCAAAAGTATAAAATTGTTCTGTAGTAACTCCTGTTGATGTGCTATGTCCACCTAAATACCACTTACTATTATTTATAAATTGCTTAGCCTTATCACTAGGACTATAGTTTGTAAAATCAACAGAAATAGATGTTGTACTACCATTATAATAATTTAACGCTTTCCCCAAAAGCCATTTTGATAAAAGAGAGCTAAGCGAACTCGTACTCCAATTATTAGAATATAGCAACCCCTGATTATTCATATTAGCACAATCCCAACTAAATACACTTGTTGTTCCATCAGTTAGTGGTGTTGCCTTCATAACCTTTAATAAATTAGTACCAGCATTTTCTTCATATATACTTCCTATTATTCTATATAAGTGTTTATCTGAGCAAGTACTTTGTCCCTCCATATCTAAGCATATATAGTTATTAGGATTAGCACCATAATATCTATAATCAGTTACGGCTGGTATCTCACTTCCCGTAGCGCTACTCTCTGCTGGTATTGCATTATGTGTAACCTTGTATACTCCATTTCCAGTATCTCCTATAGTTCCATCTTCTAATTGTTCTATAATATACGTACCTTTTGTTAATTCACAAGCATCACCTTCTATACTTTCTCTCTTATTCTCTTTCTTCTTCCCACTATTAAGTCTTATATCTATATTACCACTAATACT